>Ga0207886_10067_pt1 | contig 240690 bp, 283 predicted proteins | sample LinPmetageLP35_FD_184048 | JGI IMG/M metagenome (GOLD analysis project Ga0207886, IMG submission 184048) | Marine viral communities from the Pacific Ocean - LP-35 (SPAdes) | ecosystem: Environmental > Aquatic > Marine > Oceanic | place: Pacific Ocean | collected 2009-08-31 | reverse complement strand
AAAAAAAAAAAAAAAAAAAAAAAAAAAGTGAAATAGAGAGTATTGAAGAGTACGACACCAAATGTGACACATCCTACTTCACTTCACACTTTACCAACCAACCCAGCCAGATACATATCTTATCTCATCACAAACGCGAAACTAAAAATTTCACGCATTCAAGCTCTCTCCTCCTTCTCCAAATCATCCCATCGCCCTCTCTCCTACTCATCCCCAAATTTCCTCTCACCCTCATCAAGAAACACCCTCAGATTACGTAGAAATGAAAATAACCTACAAGCCAAGCATCAACACCCCACCTCGTCAAAATATTCGGTATATTCTCCACCCGCTCATCCCTCCATTTATCTTGAATCTTCGCGCTCTCACGCAGAGATGGGAGGGTTTGGTATTGTGCTTCTCTTGATGGGCTTGATGAGGCCTGGGTAGCGATGGCGAGAGTGGGGTTGATGAGTGTAAGTAGAGACAATGGGATGAGGAAGGGGATGAGGGATGGGAAATGCATCTTGGAGGCAACGGGTAAGAGATAGGTGGAAGGAGGAGGGTGATGGGACTCAATGGGGCGCTCAAAGAGGGAGAAGAAGGGAATTGAAGATTGAGTAATAAGGATTGGGAGCTCGCTCAGGTTGGAGATGCTTGGCGCTTAGATTGCAGGGGAGTAAGGCGGGGTTCAGGGCGTGTAAGCAGAAGTATATTTTACCACCTTCCTCTTTCTCTCACTTCCTCATAATTTCGGATGCGGGACTTTGAATCTCAATCTAATTCATTACCGGTCATACATCATCTCGATATAGCATTTTACGAGCAGCTCATTAGTATTATGCTTGGTCTGGCATCGGTTTTTCGGCTTTTTCACCCGCCATTTATCTGAAGCTGTTTCCGTTTGTTGGGCTGTTGTCCTGGGATATTGGGCTTTCGGTATGGAGTTTCTATTAAAATTTCTGCTGTTGGGTTTTGTGGGTTAGGTTTCCCAAGCGGATTTGAGAAGTGTTTCTAGGATGAAGCTTGGGGGCTGGGTTTGCGGGGTCCGGTTGGAAGGAACATGGAGATTTGGAAACTGCATTGCTGATTCCCATGTATGCCGATATGCCAATTGATGCATCAACGCCAGTTTATGGTAAACAGGGCGTTCCATCTATAGCCTCATGAAGACGGCTATATGTCCTCTCACGAAACTGCTTGCACTCTTGAATTCTTCAGGCCATGCATTTCATTTCTCATCTACCCATTGATGCAATGTCGATACAATTACATGTTGCCAAGCTCAAACCTCGCTCAGTTAACCATCTTATTCGAGCTTCTCCAAGTCGAGAGCTCCTGCTCACTAATCTCCCTCAACTTATTAACAGCAGGAGCCTTGCCTGTGATGACACCCTGCGCCATCTCTGCCGCTCTGCTGACAGCGTTCTTCCTCACGACAGCATAAGTAGCCGTCACAGCCTCAACTCTGATAACACCGATTCTAGGATCGTTCTCGGAACCATCGTGCTTTCCGTCACCGAGGTCGCCGAGCCAGGCTTTGAGAGCGGGCGAGTAGTATTTCTTGACGGTGTCACGGTCGGTGACGATGGAGGCTTTGCCGGAGACGGAGGCCCATTCGCCGGAGCTGTTAAGGAAGGAGATGTTGATGTGAGAGTCGGAGTCGATGTCGTTGGTCTTGCCGGATTCGGTGTTGGTGTGGAAGATGAGGTCAATGCCACCGGTTTCCTAGAAGGATTGTTCGTTACTGGTATGCAAACACAAACACAAAACTGGATGTGTAGGGGTGGGAGATGGAGGATGAAGAAGTGGTCACGTACTTGAGCAGCCAATGCCATGCATCTCGAGACCAAAGCACCAGATGAACCGTCTCTGGTAGTCATCATGCCAAACTTGCAAGCCTTGACGAACTCGGAGAGATCCTCAACCTTTTCTTGGATGGAAGTCTCATCTTTGTTGGTGGCCTTGTATGGGTCTGCGTTCTTGGAGCCGGTATCTGCGTTTGAGAAAGACATTTTGGTAGTGGTGTTTGTGAAGGGTCTTGTTTGGAAGGTATTCGTTCTGAGGATAGGTACTGTCAGTCGAGGATAACGTTTATTCTTATTGAAAATGGGAGAACGAATTGACCGAAGTGATATACAACGCTTCATGGCTGGAAGATAGGAAGTAACTTACAGTTTTGTAGATGGAATTGGAATTGATTTGGAGAAATCTGGAAGAGGGGAGCTTACTTGTGCTCCGTTTTATATCGTCATTGACTTGTCTTAGTAGATCATCCCGTCGGAACTGCCCCTCAGCCATCAGCGCCTCCCTCGTTTGTGGGGTAATATTGTTGACGTCAGAGGAGGCAATCTGGTACCTGATCAACACGTGCATTTTCGATTTCTGCATTCATCGTGGCTTGCAGTAGTCTCGATCGAGAGTGTCTTCTCCAATTCAATCCCTAGAGCACTTTAGCTGAATTGAAGGTCTCGGAGACCGATGAATGGGGGCAAACTCTGAGACAAGTCTCAAGATTATCTCGTGACTTCGCGATATCTTGGCGTGTCGAGCTTCCCCACATCTCCATTATCTTGTCGTTCTCCTCTGTTCCAGCTTTGCATCTCGAACACAACAACCAGAGATCAGAGCGATTGAAAGCTGAACCCAAGGGCCATTGAGGCTCGGTCAAATTAATACAAGCCTAAGTCGCGATACACTCATCTTTTCTTCCCTTGCGCCGTCGTGTTTTCTTCGTCCTTCGCTGCACACCGCCAGCTTGCATCTGCAAACGCGGTATTCCACTGGTCATTTTGTGACGCGTCTTTTCCTTCTTTCACGTTTGTGCTACATATCGCAACTCTGTTTCCTCAGGAGACCTCGACACTCTCCTGAAGCATCACCATCAGAACTCCAAGATATCACGATGGCTCATCTTCACCCCGCCTTCGTTCCTGGTGGTTATCGCCATGTAAGTATTTCTTGGGTACAGGTCGCGATATATTGATTAAATACCCTAGATTTGTATGATGGAAGGTCCCGATCCCGAGCTCAGATTATCGACTCTCCAGTACGACACTCTTCTGTCAGAGAGCAAACACAACGCCGACGAGGTCCAAAGATTGAAGGCTCTTCTCCGTCAACATAACATCGAATTCGATATCTCTCTCCCCGTATCCATCAAATACGTATCAAAGAATAGCCCCTCCGAGGAATCCGACGATGGCTTGAAGCCCCGCCTACCCACCGAAATCCTCCTCCGAATCCTTGGCTTCGCCTTAATCAGCCCGGTCCCTATCATCGATCCCTTCTACAAGCTGCGTTTTCAGAATGTCACCAAGCTCGAGCGTGTATCTCGACAACACATCAATGTTCAGTGCTTGGGTGTATCACAGGTGTACAGAACAGAGGGTATGCGTATCTTGCTGGAGCAGAACAGGTTTGTCTTTACACAAGCCGCTGCTTTGGAGAATTTCGCAAAGATATCGCCAGAGCTTCGATCAACAATCAAGCATGTCACATTCCGAGTAGGTATCCCTCCTTACCAGCCTTTGGCCAAATGGAAACTGCGAATTCACAATCACTGACAGTAGAGTACGTCGTCGGTCGGTACTATAACGATGAAGCTCGTAAGGCTGATATGACTGGTAACGGCTGTTACCACGATTCCATTCCCAAATTCCTCGTCCCTGTTCTCCCTCGTCCCAAAGGCATGGTCAATGACAAGGGTATGCAGGCCTATTGTTGGTTTCAACTCGCAGACTTCCTCCGAGCCATGCAGCTTCCACGTGAGATACTATCGAGCAAGCGCCCTAAGCTATTCCCTAGCCTGGAGACGATGAGATTGGACCTGGTCAACTTCTGCGATCACCTTCCTCTTGGAATTTCCACATTCGCTGCTGTTGTTCGATGGCATCTTGGCCGCATTCTCGACGAGCTGGTTGTCACTGGGTTGCCCGATGCCGAAGCCTCCGTTGATGAACAGATGGTTCTGCGGAATCTCCTCCGAGATGATGGCCTATTATCAGCTGGCTGCCCTGCTTTCATCTCTACCAAGGAAGGACTCAAGGCACTCCCTGTATTCGGCTACACTCACGAGGTTGTCTGCTTAAAGAAGAAGAAGGCCTCGAAGAAGAAGTCTCCAGCTCCTCTCCATCCTGAAGGTGGTCAGCCGCCCAAGTCTGCTTATCCCGCTGACAAGACAATCTGGAAGTGGACCAAGGAACATGATGATGAGCCAAAGAAGTGGATTGAGTTTGATAGAGCATCGGGAAGACCAATGAGCGAGGTCGAGGACGATGAGGATGAAGAGGACGATGATGATCAAACCGACTTTGCCACATTGTTGGGCTTGCCATTATTCCCAATATTTGGGCCTCCTCCCCTACCAGCCAACCCAATGCCAGGCCCAAATGACGTTGTTGTGGGTGACGATGAGGATTCGGATGGTATGCCTGAGCTTATCGACATTGATGGATGAATGTCTGCCCCAGTCGGAACCTTCATGGAATGTGCAAAATTGTTCTTGACTGGCATGGAACTAAGATCACCCACTGGGTTGTGTCATATGGATGGATTTTGCATTCCTTTTTCTTTGTACAATGTTGACATTTGCACATACGGTGGCAGAAGGTTTGGCGTTATGGATCTGTTCTGGGAAGGTTGATACCACAATTCGCTAGTGATGTATTTTAGATTCCAGTATGCCTCCCACCAAAAGTCTAGCATTTGAGCAAGCAATGGAAAACGATTTTCTCTTAAGCGGAGGAGCAGTGGACAGGTATCAAGGTATTTGATTCCCTCTTTGAAAATGACATCTGTTTAGTCCGTTTTTGCTGCACAATCGCAAACTCCACTCGGTCTTTCTCCCACGAGCTGCTGTTGTTTCGCGGTGAGAAGCCAGCCAAGAGGCAAAGAATCCTAAGCTACGGCAGATCGGCAATGATTTTCCTTGACCTCTACAATATTCTCGGCGACATCCGACACACGTGGGGAATAGAGTTCCTCCTACCTGCCATCTTCCTTATCCATCCATAAGTGGGGATGCACATGTTTGTATCCTCCTTCCCCTTCGGCTAAACGCCAAGACCCGCGATCTGCACTCAGCCAATGGGCCGCACATGTGCATCTATCTCTGGTCCGGATGAATGTTGAACCTCGATAGTCTGTTCCTGCAGCTATTTTGTACCTGCATTTCGGGACCGGAATTGGTCGCATTGGATTCAATTGAAGCAAGGAAGTTGAAGACAAAAGTCCCAAGCTGCTGGAGCTAGGCTGTAGCATCAGATGAGGGAAATCAAGTATTAAAGCAGTCTTCGTACCCAAGAATCTGCTTATCCATTTCGTGAAGAGACAAGCATCGCTGCTCTTCATGATGCCTTCCCTTACCTCTCTCCTCTTCCCGCTTTTCATTTCAGCGACTTCTGTCGCAGCATCGTGCAATGCAGACAACTGTCTCCGCGCGCTGCGCGCCCCGACAAAATTAGCAGAAGCGCAAGCATTCTGTGCGACCTTCACAACTGCTTCTGTAGCCATTCCGTCGTATGCAGCAGCAGCGTGTACGGGCGATGTGAGCAGCAGGATTAGTAGTGCGTGTTTGTGCATTGCTACAAGCACAATTTCAAGTACCGCTACTCCTACCTCGAGCACGACTTCGACTTCTGGATCTGTAACCTCAAGTTCGTCAAGTGTTGAAATAACTTCAACACTTTCAAGTTCGAGTGCAAGTGCTCCAACGAGCGCCCCAACTGGAACACCGAAAGTATGCTTGAACCCGCAATTGAGCTGTCAGAACACGACGGCTGTACAGGATCTATGTTGCTTCAACTCTCCAGGCGGACAATTACTGTTGACGGAGTTCTGGGACACAGCGCCAAGCACCGGTATATCCTCTCTCAATCCCCACCTCAGCCTTCTCACAAATTCAATTTACTGAACTCCTCTCACAGGCCCCAACAACAGTTGGACGATCCACGGCCTCTGGCCCGACAAGTGCGACGGCACATACGAAGCGAACTGCGACCCTAGCCGCGAATACACCAACATCACCGCTATCCTCCAGTCGTATGGTAAGACGGATTTGCTCGAGTATATGAGCACGTACTGGAAGGATTATCAGGGGAATGACGAGACGTTCTGGGAGCATGAGTGGGGGAAGCATGGGACTTGTATCAGTACGCTTGATACGGAGTGTTATGAGGGACATAAGGGACAGGAGGAGGTGGTGGACTATTTTGAAGTTGCTGTCGGATTGTATAAAGGTTTGAGCAGTTTTGAGGTACGTTTTTCTTTCTTGGCGTTTTGTTTATATGAAGTCCGGCACAGATCATTCTCAAGAATTTGACAAAGACCTGGAAGTCGAGAAGACGGAGATGGTGGTTTCTCCCTCATCCTCATCTCCTGCTTACCTTCATCTCTCCCTCTCCAAACCCCACACAGATCAGATTCCCCAACTAACACCCTTTCCAGGTCCTCGCAGCAGCAGGAATCATACCATCCACCACCGTCACCTACACCCTCTCCGCCATCCAAGCCGCCCTAACCGCCTCCCACGGCTACCCCGTAACCCTGGGCTGCAGCGGCTCTCTCTTCGAAGAAATCTGGTACCACTACAACGTTCTCGGCAGCGTCCCAACCGGCACTTTCATCCCCACATCTCCAGATGGAAGCAAAAGTGATTGTCCGGAGACGGGAATACGGTATGTGCCGAAATACTTGCCTGCTTCGCCGACGACGAGTACGGCGCCTGGATCGACGCCGACGGGTACGCCGTATGTGGGGAAGGGGTTCTTGCAGGCGTATACGGGAGGTGCGAATAAGGGGTGCTTGATTAGTGCGGGGACGTGGTATACGACGGGGACCTGTGCGACGTATACCGCGAGCAATGTGGCTGATGGTATGTTGTTTTGTCTTGTGGTTGAGGTTGAGTGCGGCTGTGTGATGAATGAAAGACTGACTTTGAGGATAGGGTTCACGCTCACGAGTAGTAAGGGACCGTGTGATTTCATTGCCGGTGCCTTCTCTTGTGCGACTGGCAATACTGCTGGTGTGTTTACCGTAAGTGCAACTGTCCCTTGATTTGCCGTTCCCACAATTTTGCTCTCTTTTCCAAAAGCCCCTCTTTCCGTAGATGGAAGCTGATATTCTGAACTTTGCAGAGCATCGATGGTTCGCTCGCTTATACTGGCAGCATCTCTTTCTACGCTGCTGCTATACCTGTTGGGACCGTGCAGCAGAAGGTGTACACTGCTGTAAACCCAGTGGAGGTTGAGTTTGTGTGGCAGATTATTTGATAGGCCCAATTCACTCGAAAAGATATACATCTAATCCAGTAATGCGAAACGAAGCAACGAATATCAATCAAAAGTGTATTCAATGAATGAAGTTTTTCCATATTCATATTCAGGTATCGCTGAACGTGGGCTGATAACCAAGCGAAGCGCAAAACAGCGCGGCGCAACTTTCAGTTGTACAAGATAAGCTTGCATAACCATCGATTTGAATCTGTAGTTCTTTAAGAGGAGACTTGATTAGGAAGGTGTATGGCTTACCCCAGAAACGCTCGGTCTGGCAGTCACATGGCTCTGCTGCAAGTGCAGCCAGCCTTAGGGAGATACCACCACGATTTTCAGCTCCGAATCGAGCCCTAACTGGTGTAACAGGAAGACACCATATTTTCTGGGGTACTTGTCACATCTTACATTAACGGTAACACAACAGCACACTAATTGAAGTCTTGATGAAAATCAATTGTAGTAGAAATCGCCCCAAGCAAGCCGATGCAACATTGTTAGTGGTCCCAGCTGAACGCAAGGACCTCGCTACAGAAGATCTCCAAAAGTCGTCGTCACCAAAACTCGGCTTTTCGTACCCTAAACGAAAAGCAAAACATGCCCTGCGATAAAGCCCATGTCTCTCCACACCGAAATGCACGACTTCCTGCAGCCTATCGATCGAGATAGCTATCCATGCCGTCCTTGGCATCTTGCCCCTCGCTTGCACTATTACCGGGCGCTTCCATACTTCCCGATTGGGTAGAGAAGAAGTCACTGCAAAAGCAAGTTGGTTAAAATCAAGGTTTCGGGGAAGGCTTATCGCCAGCTGAACGAAGACACAGTTGGACTTTGGCTGGTGTTGCTGGTTTGTGAGAGGGTGTGTTGTAGGTAGGTGAGGGGTTCAGGTTCACAGCCCCGCTGAAAGAGGGGTTGGTGTGTGTGATGCACTGAACGCCTCGTCCTCTAGGTACTGATAGTGACCTACGTATCACGCTACATACGTCCCTCCCTCTTGGCTCATGTCATGTGCATAAAACTTCCTGCAACTTGCAACATCATCTCCATCTAGCCTCGTGGCCACGGAAATATACCTGCTTTGCCAGCGGTCATCAAGCTAAATGTAGAATCTTGGAATTGCTTGATTTAGCTCACTGGAGCAGATCTATGCTTTGTTTGTGAGGTGAAAGAGAGTATGGGAGGGATGCATGAAACATAGAGATAACGAATAACGCAATCAGGCTGGGGTTGAGATAGGAAAGCATGGGATGGCACGGCGGTAAATACCTGGCACATGCAGCTTCGAATGCTTGTTCCTGGCTTTTGAAAGGGTGGTCCAATGATTAGTTTTCGGAGCTCAGCTGAGACTATTGACGATGGTAAGTGCCGGTCCGCCGCCCATGGTCTTGTTTTGATTGATGGGTGGGTGATCGCCAGCTAGGCTCCAAGGACTGTGGCTGCATACAAACCCAGCCTTGTCTAGGATGGCAAGCCTATATATTCCTCGATGGTTGCTTGCGAATACCTTGCTCTTCCTCTCCCAAGTCCACTTTCACATCGCTCGAAGTAAACAGTCAACATCATGGCAACCAACATGGAACTTCCCCACAAACCGTGCAAGCACTTTTGCTCCATCATCCCACCCAACCTCCTCCTTGATATCCTCGAGAGCAACAACACCTCTCAAGAAACACGTGCCGCCGTCCAAAAGACCTACGATCACTGCGGCAAGCTTCTCGCTAAGCGAAAGACTCATTGTCATGGAGGCCACAGCGGCGGTGCTGGTGCCGGTGCAAGACAAGGCCTGACTGCCAGTGCCAGCGGAGGTCAGTCCCAGTCTCAATCTCAAATCCACCGTCCACATGGACGTTCCTCCATCATCCCCTCCTACGTGTTCTCGGACATAGCCTCCTCATCAGAAGCATCATCCTCGCAACAAGAGCACGCCCAACACTCTATCAAAACCAGCCAAAAGCTCCACGCCATCCGCACAGGCGCTGATACCAAAGAAATCGCAGGAACCTCCACCACACCTGCACCAGACGCAGAAGACGGCCTCTTCCGCAAGATCTACACGTCCCAGAAGACGGCCAAGCTTCGCAAGAAGTTGCTGTACTCTGAGGGTGGTGATTTGACGACTTTGGAGGCGGATGAGAGTGCCAAGGAGGTGTTGGAGTATTTTGGGAAGACGTTTGAGTTCTATAAGGAGGTTTTCGAGAGGGATGGGATTGATGGGGAGAATTTGCAGATGATTGGGAGTTTGCATTATGATGATATTCCTGGTCCGCCGGGGATGGATAATGCTTTCGTAAGTAACATGCCCTCCTGTTCATTTCGCAGATCAAGAACACCCGACCTTTCCTGCTTTCTACCTCAACATGTTCCCGAGTATCAGAGCTAACTCCTGACAGTGGGACGGCGACGAAATGGCCTTTGGTGACGGAGACGGCGAGATCTTCGGAAGCTTCACCAAAAACATCGATGTAATCGGTCACGAACTAACCCACGGCGTCGTCCAATTCACCGCCAATCTCGAATACGAGATCCAATCCGGCGCCCTCAACGAATCCATGGCCGACGTCTTCGGCACCATGATCAAACAATATTTCCACCCAGACGGCAAACAGCTGGCTTCAGACGCAGACTGGCTCATCGGCGAAGGTATCTTCCTCCCCGCAGTCACCAACGCCAAAGCACTCCGGTCCATGAAAGCTCCTGGCACAGCGTACAACAATCCGAAAGTCGGAAAGGACAGACAGCCTGCTACGATGGCGGGGTATGTCGAGTCGCCTAATACGGATGCGGGGGATTGGGGAGGCGTGCATATCAATTCGGGGATTCCGAATCATGCGTTCTATTTGGCGAGTGTGGCGCTAGGTGGGTATTCGTGGGAGAAGGCCGGGATGATTTGGTATAAGGCGCTTTTGGATGAGAAGTTGGTGGGTATTGATACTGGGACGGCGTTTAAGGTCTTTGCGGATTTGACGGTCGGGTATGCGAAGAGTCTTTTTGATGCAGATGTTGAGGCGAAGGTGAAGAAGGCGTGGACTGATGTGGGTGTTTTGCAGGCGAGTGAGGCGCCAAAGGAGCCTAAAGATGAGGTTTGATTGGTGGATAGCGAGGAGTTGGGCGATTGTGGGAAGAGGGTTTGAGGATACATGATTTGAATTGGATAATGTGGCGTATGATTTACAGTTTTGGTTTATGGTTGTCATGAGCAGCAATATCAACAATGGATGTCTCGCTTAGCCTATCTTTGCTTCGATGCAAGTAACCATAAGTGACTGTTACCGAACTCTCTACTATTAAATCACATGCTCGGTCGTGATACCGTTGCGAACACACTCACCAGATGGCAAATGAATCTCTGCCAGCTTCGCTTCACCTACAATTACAGATCGAGTTTTCCTTTTTCGTAAATCTCTCCAGCCCTCAAATGAACAGAACAAAGCCTAGCCCAGCCCAGCCCAGCCCAGCCCAGCCCACTGGACCATACAAAACAACAGAAAACCATCAAGCATCAAAGAAGTCCAAACCTCTAATAATGCTGGACGAGGCATCCAATCCCACGGGTTCTAGTAGCCTCATCACCACCAACAGCCTGCTCCCCACACATGCACTTTTCTCCCTTCTCTCCACGACCTCAAAAGAAGGAAACTGTAGCACCTGCGGCTCCGTGAACTAGCCCCTCCTTCAATCCATGTTCACCGAACATGGCTGGGAAGCTGACCCTCCCCTCCAAACGCTCCTCCGAAAACCGAGACCGACATCTAAGGAACTTGTGGTAGCGTGGGAGAAGAGATCGTATCTGTGGGAAGGCGAAGAGGAGTGGATGGAAGTTGTAGATGAAGTTAGGAGGGCGTATCGGGAGAAGAAGAGTCGTGAGGATGGGGAAAGGTAGTGGGAAAAGGAGTGGGAGAGGAAGCAGTATTCATGGAGTTAGTAGAGTGATGAAAGACAGTTTGAGCGTGGAGATGGTTGAGGGGATTGGTATGGAATGCTTTGAGCTTTGAATTTTTGGAGAGGGGATGTTTTGATGATTTAAGTGCTGGTTTCGTAAGGGCTGAGGAGCGCGCCACTTATCTTGCGTAAAAAGTGTCGAGATGTGGAGGATACGCCGCAACCTCAAGCTTCTTACACCATTCTCCCCACTGAAAACACCATATATTGTGCCCGATATGAAGGTCAGATATAGCTTACTTTCGAAGAATGAATCGTCAATGTCTTGTAAGGCTTGAATCCCTAATTCTTGGAATCCCCCTATTCATACTCGAACGATCAGCTTTCGCTCATCATATTGACCAAGAGATGAGTCAGACGTCGCTTCTCGATAGAATGTAATCCTTCCTTGGCAAGCGCTGCTTTCGTCCTTAGTGGTGATTAGCATTTACCTTCAAAGGGTAGACTGACGCAAGAAATACGGAGAGCCAACAGATACATATCATTCCAAAGGTCGCGTATAGACTGTCCGCGAGTGCACAGTCTCTTCCGATGATGAAGGCCTAGTCGTCGAGCGCCGAGTCATCTCTTTTTCTGTAAGCCTGGTTGTATATTCGTGAATGCGTTGTCAGCTAGAGTCCTGCGCCACTACATTGAATCAGACATTCGTCTTGGTCCCTATTTCCATATATTCAAGCACCTCTTGAGTCTGCTCTAAGTCATTCTCTGATTCAAGTTATGGGTTCCAGGTGTCTATAAATATAAAGCTACTCTGTAATTTTCCAGAAAAAAATTTGATCCATCAAGTTTTCGCAGCAACATCGCAAAACCCCTTCCACCCCACAACCTTTATTCAACACCAACAGTCTCTTCTTCACACAAACAACCAGACTTCTCGCTTGATAGTATTTCCATAGCTTCACAGAGATGTCTGATCAGCCCTCATCATCGCACGACGAATGCTCGTGCATTTCCGCTTCCCAAAGCCAGACACGTCCAGCCAAACACACTCCGGCCCAGTACTTCACAGCTACACAACGTAAGCCGTTCATTCAGGAAAGCAGCCCTGACGCCAGCAAAAGTTTGATCAAGTACCGCATATTGCACGACAAGAAAAATAACACGGTCAGTTATACAAACATCATGGACGATGAAGAGCTGGCAACCTTTCACAGGGCCAACCAGAGACCTCGTGGACGCAGTCCATCAATGCATGCCACATCGACCGATGATGAGTCAGAAAGTGACTCCGACATCGAGAGCAAATCCGCAATCTTGGCGGAAGATGAGCCTGAGAATATCCCTGATGAATTTTATCAGGGTAACACAGTTTACATCGAAGGTAAAAAGTACTGGGGTACGCATGGTTCACAGACAATTGATGACTTACTTGCGGAAAAAATGCTACGGATCAATTGTAATTTGTGGAGCGATGATTCAGCTGCGGTAGGCTCTGCAAGTTCAGCATCGACAGACTCGCTTGACACAGTTGACCGGGAGCTGAGGAAGAGGAATCAGGGACAGGATAAGGGAAAAGGTGTTGAGAGGGATGATAAGGTACTTCCTGATAGAACCCGTATCCCAGAAAGACCACAGCAGACAAATTCTCACCGCACACAGAACTCGAAAAATCACGAGCCAAAACCTCAACGACACCACGAAATGCAGACCTTCATGGCAGGCACTGATCCTCGAAAAAAAGACCCCTCCATCTCCATATCCGACATTAGCGTCTTTCGAAGCCCAAATGGATCAGTGTACATCTGGACTACTCACATTTGCAGTTTTGACCAAGGTCCCACTTTTGAGGCAGACGAGCATTGCTATACGTGCGGAAGATTGAACTATCCACTGTGGAAGAAAACGTTCGACGAGAAGATGCAGAGCTTTAAACAGAAGCTCATGGAGTCCAACGTCAACAAACAACCGTCTGACATGCTGATTGCAAGACGAATGCAGGCCGATGAAATTGCCGCCGATATGGGCTGGCGGACCTACGGCATAGCTGCTCAAGAACCGCAAGACTTCAAGACAAAGGAGGAAAAGCAAAGCTCAGACACGCGACGGAAGGATCGAGGAGTGCTGGATGAACTCACTGATAAGGAGAGGATCGATATACAGAGAACCATCGCTGCCGGTAAACTCGAAATGGCTGGAGACCTTGAAATGGTGAAGATCCTGGAGACGCGCTACGATAATCTGGCAAAGTTATCTCGGAAGTACCCGGGAATCCGCGAAGGGCCGCTTACTGAAGAGAAGAAGAAAATGAGAGACGCGTTTTCCCAAGAGATGAGTAAGTTGAACGCTGAGTACAACAAGCAGTTGAAGGAGTTAGTGGGATGGTAATTTAGGTTAGATTTTTGGATTATGGAACTGGCGGGGAAGCATTAGAATTTGGTATTCTAGGATCCTTGAGCCGAGCCTCTGAAAAGACGTGTGTTTTTGGAATGATATTCGTTGAACTTTATCGGGAGTCTCGAAGGAGGGTGACTTTCATGTGACAAGTTCCCATATCTAGAGTAGTCCCTGTCATCCGGTAAGATTTGTTTACTCTGCTCGCTAGGAGCTTTGCTCCAGGGCTAGAAATGACCTAGTATCACTGAAAATAAGCGAATGCCCCCCAAGCTCGACAAAACAAATTAATGAAACGACGCAATACCGTGTAAAGGCATGTTACGATTTATTATCATGTATATCCATCACTATGATATGCATGGGCTCTCTGGTATTCGTGTACTCCGTACTGCTGCGCCCAATCAATCCTAACCTCCATAACTCCGGCCGCGCTTCATGTCCATAAATATCGAACCCAGAACACAGAAGCTCTTAGAAGAGTATATATGGTAGTAGAAACTTTTACGCCATATAACGCCATCAAATCACAGGAGAAACAGAATCAAGGTCCCAGGGAAAGCCATCAGTGATTACGCTTCCACTAAGAGCAGAATCACTCCTCGAATTGGATGCATGCATCAGGTCAAAACTGGAACCAGTGGTTCCTTGTAGATATTGCGCCATCCTCTCTACCTGGTATATGTCAGCAGAGTACGGCAGTCGCATAGGCCTCTGGCCAGACTAATCTGCTTCGAGGCCTCACGAATTGCAAATACAAGGTGCCGTGCTCACAGAAGAAGTGCGACACAGGGCACTGGAATAGCCAATCAAGAGAAGCAGCTACTTACCCTCATAACGCAGGTTTGACTCCCAGAAACGGTACAGCAGCATATCACGGACTGATCCAGTGCCGCGTTTATCGGATGGCCCCGCGCTGTCGCAATCTCTCTCTGAAGCCGCTGAGATGCTATCAGCAAGATCTCAATGTCATTGCCAAAGATCAACGAACCCTTCTGTGGCCTAGTCTCATGCCTATAGCTTGCCTAGAAGGTACATCAGTAAGCATGAGTCGCAAATGACTCAGGTTGGGAGTACATACATGTCTCTTTCAGTGATGTCTTTCAAAACCTCCCAGGTGTCGAAACCAGCTTCGAACAGCAGTTGCCAGTAACATGTGATTCCCAGACGAGCGAGCACCAATTGGAGATGCATTATTAGCGGGTACTGACACTGTTATGAGGGGAATGACAGAGTAATTGAAGTAATTATGCAATCGGTACGAAGCAATTCGACTTGCGCTCAAGAAAACGAGGCAAATTTGAAATCACGATTCCATGGATCTGGAACCGGAGACACCTCCGCTACTTGAGGGCATCGACAACGCCATCAGAAACGAGCTTATCGTCAACGAGTACATTAGTCGAGATGCAGCTTTGCACTCTGGACGTCGTGCCCTGCTCTGTGCTTCAGGACCTACATGGGTCGTCAGATCGGCAGAGGTGTGGATCGGGGAATGCCTAGTCCAGTGACAGCCAGTAAGCATCGGAGGATGAGGCCCTGAGAAGTGATCGTGTCGGATTGAAATTTGAGTTTTCAGTGAATTTGTGAGATTTTTCGATTTCTTGGAGCGCGGAGGTGGGAACCGTGTCGATATATAAAGTTCTGGTGGCGGGCGTGGCGCTGTTTTGGGGAAACAGGTTTTGTAGATCGACTTGTGATTAGATATGCGTGGTAGGTTGCGAAACGTTTCGTTGACTGTGGGAAGAGTGGACGGATCCCTTCCCGTGTAGGTCTGATTGGATAGAAACTTGCACATCGTGCATTTTGGCTGACAGCTGATGGTCTAGACTCATCTGAATCGGAGTGTCCAATGGAGGAACATTGTCTGAGGTGTCTAGACCGTTCCTATTCAAGTTGAGACTCAAAATGACTTTGCTTATAATTACAGTGCTGGGGGCTGTTTCTTAGGAGAAGTTGCTCATTGGACGACCGGTGCGTTGAGATTGAATGAGAGGGTATAGATCTTAACAACTATAAGAGGCTGGTTCATGGTAACGCAGACATGCTCACGAATTGGATTTATGTCAAAGCTAATATATAAACTTAATATTCTAAAAAAAACAGGAATCTTGATGATTTAGAGCCGTACCTTGTCCTTTGTGTACATCATGGTTTCTTCCCGCTATAGCTTCGAACACCCAGAATAAACTTCATTCTAATGCACCAAGCGGACCCCCCTGCTTTCCAGGTCGAAAAAGTGCCGCTTATTCCAACAGTCGCACGAAACGCAATTCCGACGAAAGAGAGACGATTTTGATACTCTCGAAGGATTAAGAAGTGAATACGATTGACCTTGTACATCCAATATTCATATTCCGGGTGGGGCGAGATTTCTATGTAAAGACGCCAAGGATGAAAAGTCTTCCCTCACTGGGGATCCAAGACGTTCCAGTGTACGGTATTGCGAGCTTCTTGAAATTCCATGTCGTAAGAGCGTCGAGGCACACAGGCGATCATTGGAATCGAATCTGGTTGCGGCTCCTCGAAGACTTCTGGAAATGGATCCCCAGTCACTGGTGGCCCGATTTCCATACCTCCGTCAGTGAAAGTAAAGAGTATCTCTTTTACGAGTGTGGAGAGATCAACACTACTATCTTTCCTAGACTCAGATCGTGTGTCCTGTGGCTAGACAAGTAGTGCTTGAGCATCATGCGGCAAATCTCTATTAGTGGTTTCTGGTAGTCCACAATGACATTTTCGTTGCAGCATTGAGAACACATCCCCATGAGGCCGAACACCTTGTCTCGTAAATCAGCACATTTGGCCGACTTGTGTATCTGGACCAGCTTAAACAAAGTGTGTGACTCGTGACCTGTTGTCCGTCGAGCTACACGTTGCTGAAGAACTTTGAATGGGACTGTCCCTGAGATATTCTCTACTATCTCATTCGAGCAGGTCTGTCTAGCATAGTCATTTTGCCGGTCATTATTGCCACTGACACGTTCCGCATTACTGATCTGGTCATGTATGTGCTCAAGAGCTTCCCAGCTCATCTGCCACCGACCGATCCGAACTACGATACGAGGCGCCAGAACGAGCTTTTGAAGGATCCACAGACGATCCCAGTACGACTTCCGAAATAGACCTAGGAGGGTAGCCCATCCAGGATGAAGTTATGTAAGTGGTACATTTGTGCGTCGAAGTCCCCGGCAAGGATTTATGCTGGGAGTGCCGCCAGTTTACTGTCTCAGAACGGTAGTAATACCTAGTTGACTCAGAAGTGCCGTATAAAAGTTCTGCCAGCCGAATAGCCTGCTGTGTTGCTGTCTGAACACCGGTTTGTGCGTCGTCTTCATAGCAGAGCTAGGCAACTACACAGGAAGCCCGTTGATAGATCCGCCCCATCTGGCCGACCTGTGAGTTTCTCTCTCCATCGTCTGCCTGATTTATACACAGGGCATCAACCCACATAGGTCGAGGGGATGGCTCACTGCTCAAAGTTCTCAGAGCTTCCCACAGATTCTCTGTGACCGTTATCCGTTCGCCGTTCAGGATTATGAAAAATCGAGAATGTTCTAAGAATGTGAAAGCTTGGTCAGACGGGACTGTAATGAATCGTTTGATCTCCAATCTCCATTCGTATGACAGTGCGTTGTACAGGCAAGATTCGTCGTTGAGATCTGCAAGCTGAAGAGAACAAACGGGGTGACTGTCGCTGCCTAGACGAGGCTGCAAGTACATCAGGCGGATTTGGGACCTGGTTGAATCGAAAGGGAAGTAGATGGATGAAGAAGTAGATCCTGACATTATTACTCGGACAGACGACGACCTGTATATGCCCTATCTCGATTTCTGTTCACAAAATAATGGAGATGTTGCAACATGCTGATGCAACTTGCATCTCACCCCGGCTGGCCAACATGCACAGCCTTATTCTTACGCCGGCATCACGACACCCAAGTAGCTTGATGGCCTCTAATCAATCTTTTCATATGAGTCATATGCTGGAAACGAAGACAGCGATATTGTCTCTGTTTTTGTATCAAGGAGAGTCTAAGGTCGTAAATGTCTGTCACATGACCATCACGGGGGTCCACGTCCGGAACCCTTTCACGCTCGCAAGGGGGACTGAGTGAATTTTGCGCACCATTTAAGCATCAATAGCAAGCAGCCCTTGCAGAGAGAACAAATGCAGGCCGACTTTCAAAGAGATGGAACAGAGGCAACTGATGAAATTGGTGCACCCGCCGAAGCCATTTTACCAACTTCTGCTCGGACAAGATACAATTTCAGAAAGGGTTGTCGATTTCCAAAGTCGTCAAAGAATCGCGGATCTTAAACTCGCTCGCCTCTGCTGCGCCGAACAACAACTTCTCGCCGGCTCAGACTCTATTCGAGCCAAGGATCAAGGGAAGAAAAGAACCCTGGACATCACGAAATCGGATGTGTGCATGGACGGGAAGAAGTAACCGTTGCCCACATTAATAGTCTCCAAAATACGTTCCAAAAACAAGTTCAGCTGACAATGTCGATTATGAGGACACTTCGAGAGCGAGGGAAAGAAGGAACGAGACTTGAACTTAAGGACATTCTAGAAAAATGACTGCTCACAACATCGACGACAAGCGAGGACTTCGATCTTCAGTGGGCAGGTGGGCTGCAAGGATCCCGATTCTGGGGAGCCAGGGTCCAGCGATCCTGCCGAAATGTAGAATGCAACTCCAAGCGTCTCGCACCAGGAAAGCTTTCAATCAACGAACAATACCACCACAGCTCCCGCCCAGCCCAGCAAGAATTAGTTCAAGGTATGTTGGAAGAGATCATGTAATAAATCTTAATTCAATTGCCGATGGTAACGGTCTCTGGGCACACCCAATCTTGCATCTCGACGCTTCTGCTCGATATCGCTTGCGACAAACGGCACAGAGCGCTTTAATGCATGACAGGAACGCTTTGATCGTGTACTACTGCACGTCTTGCCGCTATCTATTCGTCTGGTGTTCCGATTCGTTGGTGGCGCTGAAACCATCGATCCCGGTCCCGGTTCCTGGATGCTGGGTACTGGGTCGATGATGCTGAAGACTAACGCCTCATTGTTCCAATCGCAAGATGTGCAACAGGCCCTATTGATCCCACCGTCGTCCGGAGTATTTCGATGGACCGTGAACTTTATCGTCCGATGAGTGCTATCGGAAAGACTAAACCAATCTCTGCCTGACCCCACGTACTTCCCGATTCTTAGGCTCGCCCCACGGCCCAAACTGATCCGTAAGTGGAAAGGCCTTTGCTGATGGACTACCTTGTAGATGTCCCGCTCCTTCCTTCTTGGAGAACATTGGAACGCTGATCTCAAGGATTGGATATCGATTGGTAAAGCCCAATTGCCCAACAATGGGGTCAATTTTGAAATATCACCCCTCCCCCCCCCTCTTTCATTCTTCATGTCGTCTTTTCTTTTTGCGTCGCCACGACCCTGAATTGATCTCGCCATGGCCCACTTGCCAGTGCCAGAGAATGCCGAGTCAATTGATCAAGTCATTCAGAGTAGCCACTCCCTCTCCCAGAATCCCCGCGAAAGCTCCTCGAATGTCAGCATAAACAAGACTGCCCCACTACCTCCGCTATCCCCGGGCAGAGCTCAGCGAAGGGAGCACGAAAGTGCGAATACTCGAACGAATATCTATGATGAACGTCGCGGGGGAAGCCGAAGTGGAGACCAAGGAAAATCGAGGAGCACAAGAGAGAGCGAATCCGGAAGCAGTAGAAGTGAAATGACAACGAGTGCGGCAGGATCTGCGAATACGAACTTGACGGACTTCTTCAGCTCGGAGGTCTTCAATATCGTTTTGCATAATCCGACAACTGCTCATCGATTTTTAAGGTTCTGCCAGAGTCGTGCTTGTGGAGAGAATATTGAGTTTCTGCAAAAGGTACGAAGGTCCCTTTTCCTTGCCCCTTTACAGAATGAGGCTAGGCAAGGACATAGCCGGCCTGAGGAAATGTTATCCCGACAGTAGTACTGATTGCTCGACAGATCGACAAGTATAATCGCCTTCTAGACGAAGTAACACAATTACTGGGTACCATTCATTCCACATATACTTCGGCAGACGCACCCCGCCAGATCAACCTGGCGCATTCCCACATCAAGCATATCTCAGCCGACATCAAGCAAGCAACGAACACCACAGTACCTGCTCTCGAAGGAATATTTGCGGGAGCTCAAGATCATGTAGAGAAGCTCCTAGCAAGTGACATATATCCAAGATTTGTCAAACACCAAGTTACCGCACAGGCTTCCCTAGCATTGGCAGACCATCGAGACAAATTCCAAGGCTTAGGCGACTGCTTTTGCCTGACTGATCCAAACATTGCCGACAATCCAATTCTATTTGCCTCAGACGGCTTCATTTCTGTGACCGGGTACTCTCGCAAGGATATTATACCACGAAACTGTCGTTTCCTTCAGGGTGATCTGACAGACAGGAACGCTACTAGCCGGTTGCGAACATCGATTCGTGAATGCGAGGAGACGGTCGAGTTGCTTTTGAACTACCGGAAAAATGGCGATCCATTCTGGAATTTGTTGTACGTTGCGCCCCTGCTGAATGAAAGGGGCGAAGTATGCTTCTTCTTGGGAGGCCAGATAAATTGCAGTACAACAATCCATTCCTGCAACGATATTCTACGAGTGTTGAGTATCAATGACGACGAGCTCGACAGGCAGGATGAATTAGCTGCTGGGAAACCGAAAACGCCAAGTTTGCGCAGTCAAGACAGAGGTGGTCGAGGGTCGAAACCTAAAAGTACTTTCTTCAAGAGCTGGAGAAAGTACAACGCCGCTGGAACTCCCGGTGCGACCAAGGTGAAGGTTCTGGACGAGGCTGGAATGGAAGGCGAGCTGATCAATAAGGTTGGAAGATTGACTTTCAGAAACCAAGTCGAGGCTTTCTATACCGCATATTCAAAGGTATATCTTTTCCCTTACGTTCAGGGGCGTAGCTGATATGTTACAGTACCTTGTGATGACCTGGAATGCAACGACTCAAATCCTAACCGTGCAGTACTATTCTCCAGGCGTAATCGACATGCTATGCTTAAATCTGCCGAATGGAGGAATAGCGCATATCTACAACAAAGATATCTTCAAGGTGTTCTCGGAATTCTCGACGTCCTCCTCATCATCAGCCAATAAGGTATTCAAACAGACCGTACGCGATGCATTGAAAGTGGGACAAGCAGTCAGCGTGGAGACGAGCCTATTGACTGGATTTGAAGAGAAGAAAGGTACAGGTTGGTTTGGGGGTGAGAAAGAGGGGTTAAGGAGAGTTGAAGAGAGATATGTTACACATTGGACCCCACTGAAGGATCAGGAGGGCAGGGTTAAGTGGGTTGTCTTGACTATTGCGCCGAAACCATAGGATGTCGAATTTCAGATGGAGTTTGGGTTCTGAGATTCTGGTTGGGTATGATACATGATGGATCGGGAGTATCTGGGCTGGATTCTGGATACCAAATGATTGGGCGGTAACGCTATGCTGCTTTTCTTGAATATATGAAATATGGGCTGGAAGGACTGCTGTACCAATAGCTTGTATGAATATAATAAGATTTCCCCACAGCCAGCTATCTGGGGATTGGAAGCATGCCTGTAGTTGGAGTGGAGAAGGATCAGCAAATGAGGAAGAGGTCACCGCACATACTTTCTTCTAAGTTACAATTCAACCCTCAGACACAATTTGGCTTTCCAGTCGCTTTGGCTGTCTCTCCACGAATGCGTCTTGATTATCTCCTTATCTTTCATCAATCAATTGGTCTCTTTGTTTCCCTTTATCTCACTTCGTAGAGCTGACCAATGCCCACAGCCATGTCTCGTCACAACCCTGATAGGATGTTCTTGGCCAGGCTCGCTTCAGGTCAGATGCATATACGACGGTCGCAGAGACAAGAATACATTCTCACACGACTAACACTTCAATCAAATGCATGCAGAGCTATATGTAGAGAGCCGATGCCGATCGATTTTCAGCTTTCAATTTCATTGGAATCCAAACTACCAGAACCGGAAATTCTGCTTGCGGTGGGATAGCGACCCCTCCACCTATGTCTGTATATAACAAGCGACCAGTCTGCTTCTACTCTTCGATATCACCCCTCACCACAAACCCGAATCTTCAATCTGACGGCAAATTATCTTGACTCACCCTCACTGGCCCAGAACATCATCATGGCCGCCGTCCTCCGCAAGATCTTCCGCCGCAAGAAGCCCGTCCCCCTCGCCTGTGCAACAGCACTCGAAGACGAACCCAACCACGTCCATACCGGCGCCTGCTTCCTGGACATCCAACCGCTCTCCATCCTTGAGCTCTTCCAATCCCAAGGCTGCGCATCCTGTCCTCCCACGACCCCCAAAATCATCGACGCCGCTTTCTCAAGCCCGAATCTTCTCTTGCTCAGCTACGATGTCACGTACTTCAATCATTCCGGCTGGGAAGATACCTTCGGTGACAGCAGATGGGATAAGAGACAACAAGCTTACCTGCGCAAGTGGGGTCGTACCACAAAGTTCACACCGCAGGTTATTGTGGATGGTGTTTCGGATGGGACGGGTGCTGAGAGAGGAGCTGTCGACGAAATTGTCAGTACAGCTCGAGGGATACGTGCTGGTGCGCCATGGCATATCGTCGTTGATACGAATGACACCGAACTGCGCATTGATTCCGAGGGAGTGGATGTCGGCTTGTTCGATATCTACCTTGTCAACTACGATCCCAAGAACCATGTTGTGAAGGTGGGTAAGGGTCCGAACAAGGGCAAGAAGATTGCGCATAGGAATCTGGTGAAAGATATCGTGAAGATTGGGGAATGGACTGGTGGAAATCTGACGATTGATCTGCCGGATATGAGGGCGATGCATGGTACTGGCTTGGATACTGTTGCGGTTGTTCAGGGTGCGAATGGCGGTCCGATTGTTGCTGCGCAGAAATTTTGAAAGGAGGACGAGGGTGGGTTTTGAGTAGGATGAGGCTGGCATTTGTTTCCGTCAATTTTAGTTTTGTTCGTCCTCTCGGGAATTTCTCCAACATAGGCGCGTTTGTTACTTTTGTTTAGATCTCATCGATAAGACCGAGCGCAATGATCAATCGGTTCGAATGTGAAGAACGTAAAGAAGTGCTCATGGAGTCACAGTATGACTGATTTTTGGGTTTGGACTTTCTATTTTATAGCTTCTCTCGGCAAAGAGGGTGGGACCTTTTTCCTATTTTCCTCCGTCTGCCATATTCTCGAAGCAGCGCTAGGGAAATGCGTACGTGATTGACATGTATTGTGAGCTAGTGAGTGGGATCGAAATATGTGACAGAAATCAAACATGCATTTCAACTTGACTCGATTCAGGATCCATGTGAAGAGCACCTAGTTCTGGGGTGTGTGAGGTGTTTCCACGCATGTCTTCAGTCATGCTAACTCAACGAAATCTGCGAAGGCTCGATATCGAGCCTGACATGGTAGCTCGTTCCCTCTTCGCCACTTTAAACCCTATTCCATCTTCACACCCTCTTGAAATCGTCCGAACCACTCGGGCTTGCATTTGAGTACAAAGATCCTCCAAATCACGAAAGGCACAAACTGCCCTGCTCCAGTCGACCAAGATCCATCCGACATCCCGCCCTTCATCATGAAAGTCTGCCAGACTAATAGTGGCATGTACAGAAGCTCAAAAATGAGGAAGATGGAGTACAGTGTTTGACGAGTTTGGATCGCAAGCTTGGTGTTTGGTATGAAAAGGGCAACAATACCGCCGATCAAGAGGTTGACGGCACCGAATTGCTGGGTAAGTTGTAGTGCTGTTGTCGTGACTTGAGAAGGAGCAGCACCCATTGTATGGAGCAAATAGTGGCGTGGGAAGAGTATGAAGTAGGCTCCCGCACCAACAGTGACAATGGACTCGAAAGCGAGGGCGGTGCGAATGATGTTACCCGGAGCGGAAGGATCGACGGCTCTTGCTCCTGCTCTTTCGAGGGAGATTATTGAGGCGATTGGTGACATTTCCTTTGGCCGAGTATGGACGGCTGGTGCTTCGAAGATAATGTGGTGGAGTGGAGGACAATAGGGCTGTAATATGTAAGTTACACAGTAACTTATGCTTGTAATGAGATTTCAGAGCTCATCAAGTCACGACCAAGTATATATACACTATTCTGGTAGCGTCAAGTTATGATGTGGCGCCTAGTAACATGGCTCGCACATGCCAAGTGGGCGCGAAGGATCATCATAACGACATGTCTAAGCTGGAAGGTAGAAGGGGTGTTCTGTAGAGTTTTGATGAAATAAGGTTACTGCCAAGACTCTTTACTTACCTCACTACGGGCACAAAGAAAAGTCAGCATTGACAAAGGAGTTACTTCGAGTGACTTAGCATACAATTCGTGCATTAAAATTGATTACAACTGGGAGTAGGTCGGATTCCAATAACTCCCGTAAGACCCTTGTGGAGGCTTTCGCTACCGATACTATGCATTCCGTTGGTGGGTGACCCTGAGACCTTTGTCGCCAATTCCTCTTCTTCTTCTGCACCGATATCTCCGCTATACGCGTCTGTAAGCAAACAACGCTAATTTTAACTAGTCCTACTTCCGGTGTCCTTGTTGTGCTGCTTATAGCTGCAGTTTGGAAAGCCCTCTTCCATTCCTCAATCGGTTTGAATTTGAGACGATCTTATGATCCAGTACCCACCACCAGTCCTTGAATATGGCCCGTCCGACTTCCCAGCACTTCTCGTCATAGCCATGTCCATCTGTATCCACTGTAACGCGCAGTCCCTCCGACTCGTCGTCAAAAGCATGTATTAGATGTACAATAGCCATGGGGCCACGCGCGATTGGCGGTCTCAGATGGTCGGGCTGGCTGAAGAGGCAAATAAGTTTGGTCCGCACCGATGGCCAGGGAATAACGTCTAAAACGGGAAAGTGAGGCAACGAGAGCTGTGCTTCCGTCGGACGTAAATTCGCAGGTAAATCTTCCAAGGAGACGGGACTTCTCGACAGATCTAGTGTCCGGTTTATGTCGAGGTTTACCAAATCATCCGCAAGCCCAAGCATGTGTGCGAAGCGGAGTGTGACCTCCATAGTTTTGAGACTGGGAATTTCAATCCCATGCTCCGGTAGGAACGTATATTGTGAAATTTCTAAATCTTGAAGTTCTGCTGATAGTTGGGAGTCGGCCACCAAAGTAGAGCTCTGTGACGGACTTCCTGCAATCCCCACTAGAAAGTAAGCACAATTACGCAAGACGAATTAAAGAGTAACTAGGCAGCATACCATAATGCAAAGAGGTGTTGGTTCCGGAATGATTCATTACATAGGGCGACGAAAATTCTGACGTTGTATACCAAGCCGACCCAGATGGCGTAACAGGGCCTATGTAAGAAGGGGGCGAAGCTCCATTCATGAAATCTGGGAGCAGATTATAGACAGGGGCATTGGATGTGCCGGGGCTGCCTGGTTCCAGGCGTGGAGGTTCTATTTGGTGCTGAAGCTGCACTTCCTTACCGGCCGAAGATATAACGGCTGTGGAAACCAGTGTGGCCTCGAGACTCTTTTCCAGAGACTGGAGCCGCTCCCGCTTGCGCTGCCCTGGACACTGTCAGCGCTGGACATCTGCAAAACTTCAGGGATTCTTCACGGTATCTGCGCTGAGCGAGCACGTTTAAAACTCGCTGACGGTCCGGTCCGTGAGGAACAGAGGATTGTTGAGATGTCATTATGATTCTCGTTATGATCACAGACTCAAGAACGACAGGACTCGGGAGGCAACCTGAACCTCATCTTGGCGGAAGTTCAATTGATGATAAGGAGTCATCGATACATAATCGGTGAACAGTCAGTTGACACTGCTTGAATCAAGGATTTTCTACTGTACGGAGCCTTCAAGGAGTGCTCGTACGATCCAAATCATATCAAGACGACAAAAGGTACTGTGAAACTCTCGCCACGCGCTTGACATGTGCACTTTTCCCCTTTAAGTTAATCATAACGTTATGGTCAGCACGCGACTCGCTGTACCTTATTAACAAGTCCTTGGGCAAGGATTGGCAGTCAAACGACCAACGTGCAGAACCCTTTACTTTTCTGGAGGCACACAATACCCCGCTCTCGCAAATCTCTCATAGCATTACTGAACCCGGAGTGCAACGGATGTAGGAGAAGGTCGCTTCGGGGGCTAGTCCCTGACAGGCTAGCATCAACGAACCTTTAAAAAGTCCACACATCCAACACGCTGCCTTACTCTTACCAGGCTCACCACGACTTGAACTGGCTACAATATCGCCGACAAATCTTGTTTTTAAGTCACACCTACGATCGCAGGCTCTCACGAGGGCATCAGCAGGTCAAGTACTCGCTGATATCGAGCTTAAACCTGGACGAGCTTGCCCAAGTTTTGACAAGACTGGGCAACAATGACCGTTGCATGCATGATCAAATTCTCAAAGATACTTTGAACCGTAGACAATTCACATGGGAATCTACATGCCATCAAATATCCACTTGAGTTGGCAAGGGGTCACCGCAAGGCTTTGGATTCTTAGGAGGACGTGATGGACGATCTTTGCTCATCAGCACGAACGGAATTCAACGCCATGCCACTTCCACTTGTCAGGCCTCACTCACTTCTTGACTTGCCTGACGAGATTCTGATCAAGGTATGCGGCTATGCCAAGGGCTGTAGGTCTCTCCCCAACACCACATTGGATTACTCACGGTACACCGATGGCACAAGAGACATCCGAAACGTTCGATTGACCTGCAGGCGACTTTGTGCTGCTAGTTCTCACCTTCTCTTACGAGACATAATGATCGATTGCACTCTCCCAGTCTCGATCAAGCGTTTGAAGGAGATTTCCCTACACCCAGTCATACGTATGGGCGTCAGAGCTGTCCGGTTAACATGAAATTCTACTCTGCCGAGCTGGCAACTGATGTCTAGCTTTTCGCCAGGTACCACACCAGGAATCTACAACAGTCAGCCGATCAGACAGAAGCCATGGCTATCCGTGATCAACATCTCTTAGATCATTTGCATCGGAGATTCTTCCTAATGCCAGCTAGCGAAGTTCAGGGACGCCTTAAAAAGGGGCGTCACATCACTGCTGCCTGGGACTGCATACAGGATGGCCACGGTGATCAAGGGAGCGAGTATCATAATGCGCTGAGGACTGTCCATGAACGGTATCGAATGCTCTATGAAGATCAGCAAAGAAAGCAAGCCGATCAATCGTACATTGAGGGCATATCTACTGCAATCGCCAGAATGCCCTTGGCTACGAGACTGGAGATTGACGAGAGCAGTAGTAGCAGGTTTGACCGGGGGTCTTCTGACAAGGCCTTCTTGAGATGGATTGAGAGTACTGAGTCGCTTGTTCGAGGGATGCTGGCTCCTATCACATGGAGAGAAGCGCGCGACTGCGATCTTGAATGCCCCACAAGCGACATCTTGATCAACCTGCCTATCGCCATCCATAGAGCAGGCCGTTTCCTCGCTGCTTATTACGTTGGTTCATCACTACTCGAAGATCCTTTTGCTGCTAACAGCGAGGATGACTTCCTGGTGTTTTCAGTCGCTATGCAGAAGCTGAAAACGTTCTCCTTCTGTCCTTGCGAGATGCGAGATACCGATCACTGGAGCTCCGAGGGATCGATGAGTCGCATACGCATGAGACGATTTCTTTCTGCGATTTTGAATGCGCCCAGCGTTGAGACGATTTCATTGGACCTCGAGCCTTTATGATACAATCAAGCCTATCCAGCCGCGAACCTCTCTTCCTTAGTCAACTTGCGACAATGGCCAAGCTTATCGCATCTATGTCTCTCGTGCATTGCGCTGAGTATCAACGAACTGACGATTCTAGTAAGTCTCGTGGCTAAGCCAATTCGAATTGGTTTCGATAAGATACGTCTCGCCGATGGAAGCTGGGCACATGGTCTTGACTTGGTGAGGGAAACGGTGAGCCTCGGGAGCTCGTTTGTCTTTCCGACAGGGTCGGAATGTGAAAGTTTGTCTAGTGAAGAATACGATAACATCTTCATGCGACAGAGCTCTTCATTCTACGAGCGTAGCATTGTGGAGAAGTATATTTTGGGCCACGTGGACGAGCATCCTTTGCGAGATGAAGATGCCATCTTGAGCTTGAGCATACTTTCCATGTTTTTCTGGGGCGATGACCCCGGTAGGAGGTTCTCCACGTCCTAGCTGTATCGTGGCTTAAATCGTATGCTTATTCGTTGCCAATATAGAGTTGTGAATAGCAAGATAGTACCTGTCTTCTGCTTCGACGCCAACGGATGTTGAGGTATAGCTTTTGTTTGTCCACTGGTAGTGGGAAGTCGCGTTGGTAGAGAGCTTGGATGTCACCACCATGCGACAGAACTTTCACTAAAGCTTCGTCCTCGCAAGCAACCATCAGGATAGCCACAATATACTGATTAAAGGTGAGCTAGGTTCACATGGATTTTTCAACGGTCACGTTGCCGTGGTGACTCCAGGCGTGCGTGAATTGACTGTATCAGCCTGGAGTGTCATCTGCAGTGAATTTCCTCTCGGCAGCAAATCAACCGAAAAGAGTTATAAAGTCGCCGTATCTGGTGTGGCTTGTTCATAACGTATTCATTACGCGCAAGTTCTGACTCTTTGCTAGAGCTACCTAGATATATATGCCAAATTCGATCTGTTATCTTATATAGTTTCACAGCGCCGACTCCTTAGATTCCAGTCCTCGACTTCAACTCCTCGAATCTCGACTCGTTGACTCTCGTCTCCGAAATTTAGGCTGCTCCTGCCCAAACCTCGGATCCAAGTCCTCACATACAAGAGCTGAACTCTTTCATTGATTATGGATACTCGATCTGGTACCAAGCCTGTCCAGAACCCATTGGCCGATCTCTTCGTCCAACTAAGGGAAGCTGTTGGAGAGTGGAAAGCTGGAGCGCCACTCCCGGTTGGAAGCGACCTTCACTTTGTTTTTAAGAAACTGAAGGATTCGGACTTGATTGATCAGTCAATCACCAAACGCATGGATGTCAACGTTCCGCGTAGTAAGGCCAAGTCAAGCCCACAAGCTCTTCGGACTCGGCGCAGATCTGCTCGTTCACGAAGACTTCCTACAAGTAATGAACGACACCTATCACTGAAGGGTTTACAGCGCCCAGATTGAAGATTACCAACTCTTTATACAAAGCACGGCCAGTAGTCTCTCCCGGCGTCATCTTCGCAACCTGCCTCTTCCTGATCTGCCCGACGAAATTCTTGCTGAAGTCTGCTGAAGTCTTTACACATGTCAAACGTCAACTTTACGGAACGAGCGCACCCACTGCGGAGACTTGACAGTATCACCTAATTTCCAAAATATCCGACTAGTCTGCAGACGGTTCTGCAATGTCAGATCAAGCCTTCTTCTTCCACGAGTTCTGTCGACTTTACATCGGCATCATCCCTCGTCCGACTCGAAGAGATTTCTCACCACCGTACTATCAGTAAAGGGGTACGAACCATCCGGGTTGTTCTACATTTCCATGATGATGCCTTGGCAGCGAACTACAGAGCATTTGCGGAACACACTGCAGAGATGTTCAAACAGCGTGCTTACAGTCTTCACGACTTGATACTCGACCTTGAAGAAAAAAGAAACAACCACCGGTCAGATTTAAGTGAGGAAGATCTAGTCCACCTATCGCTTGTCACATCAGTGGAAAGGATGCGCAGCATGGCTCAAGATATCACAGCAAGAGCTTCCCGATTTTCGTTCAGCCAGCGTGTTATGGGTTTTGTCGACGGCCGGCTTCTTGGAAAAGCCTTCGAAGAGTACTCGAATCAAGCGATGGAACAAAAGAAGAGAGGTCAAGACGGTTCATTGATTAACAAAATTGCTGCTGCAGTCCAACGCATGCCCGCCATAACCCGGTTGGAATTGCTGGAGAAACCAGTACCGGAGACCGTCTGGGGATGTCACGGGCGTTCCGCGGTGGCTAGCACTTGGCAGGCTGAGCTTACTCCCAAGTCCATCATCTTTCCATTGGCGCGGGAGGATTCCAAAAGTCGATACAATGGGCAGACTCTTGGGAAACCCCCGATCGACCTTCTCGTTAAGCTTCCTGTGGCATTGTACCGGGCTGGCGTGTCTATCCAGAATCTTGACATAAAGGTTACTGCAGCCGCGAAGTGGTCAACTGAAAGCACCAAAACCTTCAAATAGCTGGATTTGGCTACGCAGAAGCTCAAGAGCCTGAAAGTTATCCCGATCTCTAGACACAAGCCACTTCCGTCAGTTGAAAATCCGGCCCTTGGCAGATTCCTAACCGCTATGCTAAGCTCAGAGAACTTGGAGGGTTTCTACATTGACCTGAACGTCTATTCATCCGAAACCAATCCGCCACTTCCTAACATCGAATGCCTTCTTACCGTGCCACTGTGCAGAAGTCCTTGAAACGTGCGCATTTGGGATGCTTCCCTTCATCTCACTGAACTCGTCAAGCTAGTCAGCAGTCGCGATACGCCCTTTCAACAACTTGATTCAAGTGGCACACACCTTCTCAGTGGCACCTGGGCGGCGGCTCTAGATATTCCGAAAGGCAAATGCCCGCCAGGAACCGATACGTTCCTTGCAGTTGTGCCACAATGGAAAGACATGTCTTGGCGGGAACAGTGCGATTTGATGGACAAAGTAAATAGATATATGTGCGGTTTGACAAAAGTCAATCCAATGAAGTAGTTGATGTGGATTGGAAAGAAAGAATGCGTGAGAAATATTTTGGATGCAACAAGCAGATGTGCTTACTGGTGTGGAAACTGCTGGTCTGCTGGAAATTGCTGATGCCAAAAGGAGGGGAGTCTTTTGGTTCAATCAGTGCATTCCACATGTACTTATGAATATTGCGGAACATTCTCAGGACTTTGACGTGGCTCTCATAGTACAATGCAAAGAATCCTTTTACCTCTTCTCTCAACCTTATCTTTGTATTCATTAAGTTACTATGGTCACTTCAATGATAGCTTATCGTCCGACTTTGACCAAACAACAATCTTCGGCACACTTCAAAGACGTTGAAATAAGAATGCAGGTTCCACAAAGCACCTTAGACTCCCTCTACCAGCTCGCTTGCCTGGCTACACTGCACGCAAAGAGCTCCAACGGGTCAGCGAGGATACGTGTTAGAAGAACACTTTATCCATGCGAAAATGAGTTCATCATCTTGAATTGCTGAATTTTTGGTTTGGTAAGGTAATTGTTAACAGTTTGCAAGGATTTCTCCTCGGTCTTTCTGTATACCACGGGCGCCTATTGCAAACATGTGCCACCTGAATTTTCATGGAGGGCTGTTCCCGGTTTCCAAGCATGTCAGCCAGGAGGCGTGACTATTCCCTTTTCACAAGCTTCGATAAACATCCTCACTGGATTCCACTCCACAAGTCCCCTAACATACGCTTCTGCCAGCGAAATCTTCTCTCGTCTTGGATCACCCTTATGATCATAAATCTCTCCTTTCTCAAAGATATCGTCGAATATCTCTCCAAGCTCGTAGCCAAAATGCCCTTGAAGATCGCCCCTTTCTCCTCCACGTAGATAACAATTGAAATGCGCACGCTCCCAATTCCCTTTCCCTCTCATCACGTCCAGTACTCCTGCCTAGATTCCATCCCTCAGACATATGCTTTCCAAATGTATCTTGAGTTTAGGTGCCACGAGTCGATCAAGCAGGCCTTTGAAGTCCGCAAACCGCAGCGGGACACCTGTTAGAATCACACAATGCAGATTCCTCGAACTTGGTCCAGAACGCATTTATTCGCCTAACTTTGCCGAAAAAGCTCCAACATTACGGGACGCGGTAAAGTCTATATGCAACTTCGTCAAAGTGTCGGATCCGCTCAATGCAGCTTTGTAGTTGTCCAGATAAGTGAACTTGTGGGGCTCGATGGTGAAACCTTCGGTTGGCCAGCGTGCGGATGGCCAGAGTTGAAGAAATTTCAAGCTTTGTAAAGCTGCGAGCACCTCGTATTGCTGGATATCGTTCGGGAGATATGTATAGCCGCGAAATGAGTCGCGGGTCCTCAGACTGCTTATCGCTGAGCCGGCTTGGTGGATTGCACCTAATAGGCGGATCAAGAGAGATGTAAGGTCTTGTGATGCTGCTGGGAGAAGCAATCGTCTCTCGTTGGAATGATCAGTACTTGATCTGCATTCGTAGATTCCTTCCGGGAGGGGAAGTGTGGTGCTTGAGGATGGTGGGTCTGGGTGAGCTGAGGTGGAATACGGAGTTTGGATATTGTGACTTTGGAAGTGAAGTGAGCCATTCAGTGGGTAAGACCTTGCTGTTTGTGAAAGTTGCTGTCAGAATGATTTCCGCTGTCGGATAGCAGAATTACTCCCTGGCCCCCAAGTAAGGGAGCTTGCGCAGCTTAGCATAGTGCCGTCTCGTGATATCTTTGGTGCTAAAATGGACATTGAAATATATGCCACGGCGTTGAAGATGGCTGGCTGGAGCTCATTTTCCTTCTCACATCACACCCTTTCCAAGACAGATATCTGGCTTGATCCTTTCTCTGATGACTACCCCTAGTATGAGGTCCTGCTCTAGATATATAAACAAACATTCCCGATTGAGTGGTCCGCGAAAGGTGGTCTCAAATTTGATTATATTTCAAGCCCGGCCTAGCTGAGAGAGAAGCAGTTCTTACTCACCGACAAATATAAATAACGAACTCATTCCAATAGTCTGAACTCCACGATCAAAGAACTCAAGCTTGCAAGAGATCTCATTGGTGGTCCGTATTGAGACTCGCTTTTCCTTGAAGCAACAGATGCTCACGCTGGCTGTCCAAACATCTTGACAATCGCTAGGATTATGGGAACGTTGTGAAAAGAGTTATCAACGGAGATCGTATAATTAGTAGCAACTTACGTCGAGAAAAACGGAATGACAGTAATCGTGAAGTTGACAACGAGGAGAGGAAGGTGCACGCTCTGATGAGTAGAAAGGACATTGACCTGTGAAAGAGATAAGTTGAACTGGATCTTAAGCTCTCTCTCTTTGTAGTGATAGAGGGGGTGAAGAACTCAGGTAGCTTGGCTTTCAAAGAGTATGCAAAAGCACACTCGTTGACGAAATTCACATTTGGCCCTTTCCAACAGTCCATTGTCCTTTGCGCGCTGGCTTATGGATGCTGGAGTGGGTGTTTATATATGAATGCTGGAGGAAGCACGGAGGGGAGGAGTCTTGAAAAGCAGGAGCAAAAACACTTTAAACCGGTTTTGATAAGTGAATGGCCTCATGACTCGGAAGTCAGCTCGAATGCAAGGTGGGCGTTCCATTCTTTATTTTTTTTGTACATCACGTGATGAATACATGATTCCTCATTCCGAGACACAGCGGCAGCCACACAAGCCCAAGGTCTCAATAGTGACTCTAACAAAAAAGCCATATGTTTCATGGTAAAACATGCATACAAAGATACAAGTAAAGCCACGGAAGAAACTTTTCTCTTTCCGTCCAAAAGTGAAGCCATCACGACTCGGACCCACTGGCTCGGACAGCACGGACTGCCCAGATCGCTTTGGAATTTTCCACGATCAACCACTAAAATCGAGAACCACTGAATCGCGGTGCATTTCGCACAGATGATGAGATGCGTTTCATATCGATAGGGCAGAACGTTCCTTGCCATCAATCCACAAGCTCAGATCTCAGGACAGCAACCTCGGGACTTTGAAGGCACGTGTTTCCCGACTCTTTTGCATTTTCAACAACGTTGAGCAGGGCAAAAGATGAGATGAACCACGGATCGAAAGGATCCTCTCTGTAATATCACCACCAAGGAAAACGTCATGGCATGAAACGATCACATTTGAGGTTCCAACCCTTGCCTGAGTAAATCCTCGGCGGGGTATGGGTCGTGATTGGCTTGCATGACGAATGGTGAAATGAGGATGCCGATTGATCGGCAATCATTTTGATTTTTTGCTCTTTGCCGGCGGGAGGCTGTGCTGTGTTGTGCTTTTCTGTTGCCGAGGGGAGGAGGAGGAGAGTTCGGTTGGATGCCTTGAAGGTGCTGTGTTGTGAAGAACCAACGTGGATGAAGTCGCGCAGCGGATGTTGTGGTGGGATGCTAGGTATGAGTAGGCTTTTACGAGACGGAGTACATAAACATCCGTTGCCATGCAGGATGGATGATCAGGTACAAAGCACGCTATCGGCGTTGGTACACACCGTACAGCATGCAGCATGAAAACGTTGATTGACCTCCACTGTCTTCACCGTTCACTGTCTGTCACTGTGTTGCGTGGCACACGAGCATATTCCAGGGGGTGGCATGTGTTGGTGACGAAGATGGGATGATGCGTGCGGGTGGCAGTGGAGTGATGCTGAGTGGAGGATCGAAGCGAAATCTGCAGTAAGATGAGATGAGATGAGGCTTTTGATAGAACAATTCTCCTTCTTCCCCCTTATCCGGGTTCTATCTTAACAAAACAGCCTCTATCACTCATGCACCCACCCCCTTATCATTGCTTATCCATTTTCCCATCCCAACAACCGAATCTTCGTCCTGTCTTCTCCATGATGATGATGCAGTGATGCACTGAAGGATACGACGTTGAGCTGAAAATAGTTGGCGCTTAGATTCTGGCGTTCGTCTCATCCACGAAGATGAGTTGGAGGGACAAGGGCAAGAGGCCGTGTTTAATTTTGTTTCAAGGGATCTGTCGGGATCAGTCCAGGGTGAGTCTGCTATGATAGGCCGAGAGAAGATTGGCTGAATGCGGGTTCCTGAAGCTAAGCTCTACACGGTCAAGTGGCAGGCAGCTTAGCAGGGATAAGAAGAGCCAAGACTCAGCTAGCTGGGTACCTGCATCTCTAGCGCTAATCTTGCTCTCAGCCAACCAGCCGTCAGCATTCAGCCTTCGCCCGCCCACCCTCACTTCACTTGACTCTTTGACTTGACTTTGACCTTCTCCTCCCTTTCTCCTCACCCTTTCGCAACCTCATCGTCACCCACGTCAACCCTCGACGAAGGCAGCAGGATCGCATTCCATCTTTTCAGTCGTCCCTCTTTTATCGACTTGATCTGATTGTTTGCTTACAATCGCTCTCTACGATCCTCACGTTCTCTACCACCAAACTTCCACTCTCTAATTCAATCTCCCGTTCAATCCGCATTCTACGATATCGCGAATCGATAATACCATACCCACAATACCAACAACTCGACGATAATCTACCGCGGTTCCGCTTCTCTGCGCGATACTGCCCTATTTGAATCACCCACGATCAATATCTCGATCTAAACGTTCAACAAGATGGCTCATAATCACCTCCACCGAGTGCATGCGCGACAAGATGCCGAGACAGTCGTGTCTGTCGTCTACGTGACTGCTTCCAAGACTTTCGAGGGCGAGATTGGAGGATACACCACCATCGGAGTCGCGATTGATACTTCAAAGGCTCCAGAAGCAACTCCCGAACCTACAACGTCCGCGTCACCAAAGGCCAAGACCGTATCGTCAGTAAAGAGCGATGTTGGATCCTCTACCTCGGCCAAGTCTACAAGCAGACAGACCACCCTGCAAACCTCCGCCCTCCCAACCGCAATTACCTCCCCAAAGACATCCGTCGGTACGCAGTCACTCGCGCTCCTTGCCGCCACTGGTGGTGTAACGACCAGCTCCATCGCCTCAGCAGCTTCCTCGACCGCGACATCATCCAGCTCGACCTCAGAAACGAGCTCGGAAGGCATGAGCACAGGTGGAAAGATTGGATTGGCTGTGGGAATCTTGTTACTTTTGGGCGCCGTACTGTCTATCATCCTGTTCTGTTTCAAGAAGAGAAAGGCTGCAGCCAAGGCAGCAGAGGCACGCGACAATGAGAAATATGACCAGGTCAACCGCGCAGCCAGCATCCGTACGACTGCTACCGCCCCTCGCCTCTCGCTCCGCCCAATTACCCAGTTCCTACCAAATCTCGGAGAGAAGCGTTCAAGCCGTGGAAACCCTCTCGCAGCTCACCTCGCGCCTGTCGCTGAACCACAGGAGAAGCAAAGTGCTTGGGAGAGACCAATGACTGGACAATCCAACAACAGAGAGAATCCTTTCGGAAACCACGCAGAGACTATCCCAGCTCAGAACCCATTTGGCAACCATGCCAATATCGATCCCGTTAATGCCTCTGGCCCTGCTATCGTTGAAATGCCTGCTGAACCCATGGCCGCCGCTGCCGTCGCAGCCGCACCTGTCGGTCTCAAGCGTGGAGCTTCCAAGCGCGAGAATGGCCCTGCTCCTATGGACTTCACCAAGTCTGGTCCTTTCATGGGTCCTCCATCTCCTGCCGGAACCGAATTCAGCATGTCTTCTGAGGCTCCTGGTACGCCCGTTCAAACCAGCTCTGGTGCCGCCATTGCTGCTGCTGGAGGTATGTCTCTACTATCCGCTTTGCGATTATCTACTGACTTCATAGGCCCTGTCAACTCTGCTGTTCACCGCGTCCAACTTGATTTCAACCCATCTATGGAGGACGAACTTGAACTGAAGCAAGGTCAACTCATCCGTGTCTTACACGAGTATGATGATGGATGGGCTCTTTGCATTCGACTGGATAGATCTCGTCAAGGTGTTGTACCACGCACCTGCTTGTCCACCCGTCCCGTCAAGCCTCGCCCAATGCAAAACGGTCCTCGTGGCCCCCCACCACCAGGAATGCGCGGCCCCCCTCAACAACAACGTCCCATGTCACCCGGCATGAACGGTCAACGAATGGCACCAAACGCCCTTCAAATCCGCCCATCTACACCAAACGGCCAACATCCACGCCCTGCCTCCCCTGCCGGATCCATGCAACAACGTCAACCCAGACCCATGGTCCAAGGTCAAGATCAAGGTCGCGCCCGTAGCAACTCCGCCGCTCAAATGCAACGCCCTAGAATGGGTCCAGGCCCAAGTCAGATGAACCCAAACCCCAACCCAATGCCTCAATTCGACGGTGCTGGTTCTCCTCCACAAGGATCTATTGGTAGAAAACCAGTTCCCGGTCAAGCTTTGTAAGCAAGCAAAAACGAAACGACTTCGATTCTTCAACTTCAAAAGTCCTTCTGGGAACGAAACAGAACATTTGCTTGACTGGGCTTGGCTGGGCTTGACTTGGTGTTTTTCTCGCGCGCGTAAGCGAAGAATGGGGAATATGGCGTATTGGGCGGCGGACTTTGACACGATGGATCACGAACGAATGTATACACACTTTTTCCTAACACGTCAATCTTCTTCTTGCTTTCTTGCAAATCTTTGAAGAATTGCGACATCGATAGGGTTCTTTTTCTTTTGCGGCCTGGCTATCGATTTGAGCTTTGAGAGTTTCCTTGCTTTTCTGAAAATACACATTTGCGAACGTGTTAGTTGGTAATGTGTATGTATGTAGATCGTCAACCTTTTTTCCGGTTTCTTTTGTGCTTTTCTCGTGTGTTAGAGTGGTGGGGTGGCGGAGGAAGGAAAGGCAGTGATGGGAATTGGATCATTTGCTAGGCTCAGCTTGCTCGGCTGGATGAGGAGACTTTTAGGTTTTCTACTCTTTCTGCGGGTTTCGCTTGGGTTCTAATTCTGAAAAATCGACTGGCCTTGATTGAAGGAAGGGTGGTGGCGGAAGGAAAGCAGTCGGCGAGCTGTGCTGTGCTGACTTGTATGAGTATTTTCTCTTTCAAGTGCGTGCGCACGCTGGCAGTAGCTTGGTTATCGACGGGTGGGAATCTGGGAGGGAGGGAAATGGGTGGAGGGAGGGATACGGAAGGGGAGGCGGGGGAACTGTAGATAGGACTTGCATCGTAGCTGCAATGGAACGAGAAAAGAAATGCTCTTGAATCCTGCTCTCCTCTCGGTGTGTTTAATATCTTTCTATGAATGTGATATTTTCATTGAGGTGGAGGCATTAGAGAAGCGGTTTTTCGCTGACTGACTGCTTAGTGAACAGTAATCAATGATTCCCCCTACGAGACTTAAAGTGGAGGGAGTGAACGAGTGAGTCACTTATAGGTTTTATCCCCTGACGCTGGTAAACGGACGAGGCTTGAGACAAAACCCTGAGTGCCAATTAGGAAACTTCGGAATCTGTGTTTATAGCATGCTTGTTTTAGCTTCTGTCATTTTGACTTGGGCAAATGAAGTAATGAGAGCATTCCAATTTGCCTTGCACCACTTCTTTACTGCTGTAGATCTGCAGCTCAGTGCTGGCTGTTGGTTAAGGTAATGACCATCCGCTTCCGACAGTGCAGCTACGAAGTCAAGTAACGCTCACGCCATAACTACCGAAGGTTGTCCGTAAAGTAGATTGGCTATTTCTCAAAGATGGGGATTCCAACCAGTCGATTCGGGCGGATGTTGAGAGAACCTCCGATAATCGAAAAATCAATAAGCGAGCTAACTACAACATGTATTCAAATAAGCAGAAATTAAGACATTCCAGATGAGATCTCCAAAAGACCTGGTTGAAACGGGAGCATCTCAAATGAATGGATGGCCGGCATTTAAGCCACTTAACCTAACTTTCGGGTGATGGTTAAGTGGCTTAACTGCTGCCGTTTTGAGCTTTGATCTGGTGTCGATTCTTTTTTCATTTCATCTTGCGAAAATCACTTCACGTCTGGCCGACTGACTGCTTAGAGGATGGACTGTTGTATTGTTTCATGAATTTATACTGGAGAACATTAGGGCTTTTGATTGTTGTTTTTTGTTGTTTTGCTCTGTGGTGGTGCGATTCTTTTTGGTTGTTTGTTTCTCCGACCTGGGGATAATTAAGCGAGTGTCAGAAAAGCGATCTTGGAATCCAATTAAGCGATATCATCCTCACGAAAAGGAACAGGGCAGTAAGACGAGTCGTGAGCGCTGACATGCTATCCAGCACCTACTGAGCCTGTCAGATAACGTCCCACCCCCCCCTTCCGCCCACCCCCCCCTTCCGCCCACCTCGCTTAATTCCAACACTTCCTATTCAAGACTTAATAACTCTATTCTGCGTCAACTTCAATACAAGATACTGTAGATTTTGATTCTTCTTCTGATTCTGATTCGACAGATTTAATTTGGCGCTCTCCAGCTGCAATTTGAGCCTCTCTGATAGCACGAATCGTCGCAAACTTGGAATTTGGACTGGTTTGAACCTTCCTCTTTTTCTTCGGCCTCAAGTGTTTTAACTTCTCTTCCAGCTCTTTGATCTTGATATTTGCCTTCCCTAGTTCGTATTCCTTCTCATCAATCCCTTTTATTACCTTCCTAAAAAGTAGACGCTGCGTCGGAACTTGATCATGTGACTCGCTTGCTAGAGAACGAATCTGTAAATACAGATCTTTCCGCACCTTTGGAGTTTGCAACTTAATTGAAGTATTGAAAACCTTCGGAGGTTGTATTGGCGTTTTTTGAGGCTTTGAAAGCGTTAGATTCGTCGATTTATTACTGTTTTCTAACAGCAAAGGGCTTATCAGTGGCTTAGCGACAGATACCGGCCATAAGCCTGTAGTTCTCCAACCCGATTTGATATTAGAAGGCGTAACACTTTCTTGATGTGCTTTATAATAAGAAACAAGAAAGTTACGCTTGCCAATTGGAGTAGAATCGATCAAAGAATTCAATTTTTGCAGCTCTTTTCGGTAAGCACGCTTGAGCGAAGAGAAAATTATCAAATCGAGAGGTTGTAAGATGTGTGACGTATGTGGAGGTAAGAATAAGAGGTAGATATTATGCTCAAGGCACTTCCAAAGGAAATCCGTAGTTTCGTGGCTCTCATGGCCGTCTAGAATGAGGAGTCTTGCTGAATGGTCACGTGGTTCCGTCTGAGGGATAAACACCTTTTCCAGCCACTCTACAACCGTAGCATCGGTAGTTCACTCATTTTTAGTAGCTATGAAATGCCAATCGTCGAATATATCTAACTGAGCTGGAAATCATTGTTATTAAACCGATTTGCCCTTGTAAATTACAAGAGGTAGTGTGGAAGCTTCAGTTGCAGAGATACATTCAATAATTGACGTTCAAGCACGTGAACCTGGCTGTTTCTCTTGAATCTTACGCTTTTTAGCGTGGCTTACGACTAGACCATTAAGACCGTAACCTTCCATAACGCCTGTCTCATTCATATTCCATCGTTGGTTGGCTGGAATAGCTCTGATTGCTGGAATGTCCAATTTTTGGAACCAAGGCCGAATAACTTCAGAACAAGCGTTGTTGACACGTACGGAATCGATGTATATTTGCCTCTTAGTCTTAAGAATAGGATTCCGAGCCAAAAATCGCGTCATCCAGTGTTTTCCGAGAGGTAAGTGGTCCCCTTGGAAAGCTAAAAGCTTCTCTCCAAAAACCCGAATCTGTGCGTGTATAACTCCATAGCCAAGGGCCTCCTGATTCAAAATCCAATTGGTCAATCGATCTTCAATTACCGTAGGTAGCCTTTGCAAGTGGTCGGCGGCCTCTCTACGTATCTGAGTTATTGCGTTGCGATCACGTAGAGTAGACCTCGGAATACCCCACTCTAAGCATGCCTTTCGCAAAGACTTGCTATTTGCGACTTCTTCTAAAGCGCACATAACGTCATACTCAGTGTAATGAGGCTTCATCATATAAACAATTCATATCTCTAATTTGAAGACAATTGATTAGAGAATTAAAAAATAATTAATTATTGAAGTTGGTAGGTAGGAGTGGCGGTGAGGTTAAGCGAGGTGGGCGGAAGGGGGGGGTGGGCGGAAGGGGGGGGTGGGACGTTATCCATTCGCCTGCTCATTGTTAGCGGGAATGTGGCGTATATCTCGACCTTATACATTCACCATTATCATTGGTGTCGGATACCATCTTCCATTCTGTAGTGATAGCGCATCCACATTCTCTTGCCAGTCGTTCTTGCTAGCGACCCCTGGAGAGCCATCTGGCCAATACAATCTTATACCATAGGTCGCATCATTAGCCTATATTGATCTGTCGCCCCGCTTTGTCCGGCAAAGTCAGGCCGCCAGAACAGAAAATGTCGGTCTTGACGTGCATAGGCCTCCATACCGCGGCGAAGTTATTGATCTCTGCCAGATCCAATTCGTAGGTTCCGGTCGTATTTGGAGCTCCGGTACCAAACTTCTCCAAAAAGGTCACTTTGGTTTGACTAGTGATGAGAGCAATGACAACGCCACCGATGAGAAATTGATGTTCGCCTGCATCCGGTTCAGCAGGTCTTTCCCGAGAATAGAGAGGATCGCCAGTCCACTCATAATATGAGATTCTGCTCGGACCACCACAAATGGTCGTTGAGTCTCCTGAGCATGCCATGTTGCAGTCTGTGTCAGGCGCCATTGTAGCCCCCGCATTGACGATTTTTGAGAAGTCCTCGCAGTCTACAACCCATTAGTATACCGTTATCACGTCAAAGTTGGACGACTCACAGCACTCAGTAGCGCATTCCATACCACCAGCGGGGTAACTTAGCCAAATTGAGAGCACAAATTCAAACAAATTGTGGCAGTATTATTCTCGAGCATGTTGGTGATACGGCAGGGGAATGTCCTTTTGTCGGCATCGTCTCTATGGATGATGGTTAGAGAATTTCGTTTCAGCGCTGGGGCAAACTTACGTGAGGCAGCCCTGCAACGTCCAATTACCTGGAAGTGAACAGTTTTGCGGCTTGGGCGGCTGGTGGACAGTGAGGTTTTCTTTACTGTAGACAGACACTGGGCCACCCGCGCCACAAAATTCTGAGGTCCTTCCTAGACAGGACATGCCACACTGTGTGTCACATGCAGCAAGAGCAGCTCCATTTCTGATGAAGTTGTCGCAGAAACATTGACGCCATACTCCATACCAGCGACGACATATCCCATGCTGGAGCAAGCATTGACACAAGTCTCAACAGTTTGCTGTTGGTTGTCTTGTTGCTGGCTCATCATGATGAGGCCATTGGCATTATCGATATAGCAGCCACTCACTGTAGGTCCAATTGGCGGGTAGGCCTGTCGGAAGACCTGATTGTGTGGACGTTACAGATGAGACTTTTAAACTGCTGGAGCTTGTGGTGGCACTTGAAGGCCCAGGATAGTAAGTGTAAACAGACAAGCGATTTCCCCCACCACTGTCCATAGGACAGCGCGATGTTCCGCATCGAAAGAGGCATTCAGTCAAGCTTACCATGTTTCAGTTGTGTTGCCATTACAGGCCATGTTACAACCAACACTACCATCAGGAGCTGGACCACCTCCATTCTGGTATGAATTATCGCAATCTAGAAATTGGTTAGAGAATTTCATCCAAGGTGGTATACCTACAGCACTCTCCTCCGTAGTCCAGATCGCTGAAACAGCGAAGGCGGGATGCTCAGAACCGCATTTTCAGTTGAGTGCGGGGTAATTATGAACGCTAACATCTGCTCTTCAGCCCTTACGGCTTTCCCCTGTGATGCCAATATTTACCTCCTGACAACCAGCATAACAGCTGCCCTTTCTGGTCGCCCTAACTGTCAACTACGACTCCCCAGGAATGTACCTGCACCCAAACATTTCATACCGAGTGAAGTCGCAAACTTTCTGATCCTGCGACTCGTCGTCGTGTACGGCCAGAAACTGCGAGTACTGGACATCTCCGCGCAAATGTTGGAGGATGAGATTGGGACTACAGGAATGCTGCATTGTGGATTGGCCGACAATCAATGACTGGCCATCACTTCCGTGCTTCCAAGTTGTGCTCAGTAGTGATCTTCAGCTGCTCTCTGTTGACACATTTAACAAGTGGTTTCCAACTTTTTGGCGGTCTCCTATTTTGGCAAGCATCAATGATCCCATCAGCTTGGCTTTTCCCACTCATCTCGGAGTCTTGCAACATTTTCTCCCCTCACCACATCAAATACGCCGGGCCGTCTCACCGAGATTCCCATTTATCCCACAAAAGTGTGACCTCTCCCTCGACTTCGCACACCCTCTCTCATTCCTACGAGACCTCCCAGTCGACGGCTTCTTCACCCTCCTCGCTAATTGCTCCGGGCATTCGATAATCCAACTTCAAGTCGTAAATTTTATTGTCCTCATTGCAGGACCCTCGAAGCTCATGTTGAGCAAAAAATGATAGGAGAGGTGTCCAGGCGGGGACTGAAAGAAGGATCAGTCTACTGTTTGGGAGTAAGAGGAGCATAGGTGTAGAGGAGGTATGTTGGGAGGATGGGTTGAAAGAGGGAGAAGGTAAGGATAGCTCGAAAAACGTGGAGGCGGAAGGATATGAGTTCGAGGGATTTTGATACGTATTTGATAATCTTAAGTAGAGCGAGTACAAGATCGAGATATGAATCACGGTACCTCTCTTCATGCCTAAGATAATCTAGTTGTGATGATTTTAGTAGTGCATTCGTGCGGTTTCTGAATTGTTTACTTGGCCCACCAATTCGCTTCAAGCTAGCGCACACTAGCATGCACCTACAGCATCCTGGCTGCCTGGCTATCTTCTGTACACTGTAAGCGCTGCTTACCCAACTTCATCCTGAGACTGTCACATCTGAAGCCATTTAGTTCATTCACCTCACCACACTGTGAACAGGCGAGGCCTTCCTAATGCCCTCAAGATGACAAGTGTTGCTCAGAAACAAAGCTCCTACACGAGCCTCTCCACACAATCCGCCTTCTCCAGCTCCCATGGGGCAAGGGCCCCTCAACATTTGACGGCGACCTCATTCCCTTAGCCCTCTCCACCGCCCCTCCGTTTATCTCACTCTCTTACATATGGGGCACTACTACACATCCTAAACCTCTCAAAATCAACGGCCATCCACTCCACATCTCCTCAAACCTCTACTCCTTCCTAAGACTTCTCCCTACCCTTAAGGAATTCCCACCTGATAGCTGGTGGTGGATCGATTCTATTTGTATTAATCAGAATGACGAAAAGGAGAAGAGTGCTCAGATGGAGATTATAGGAGAGATCTAGGCGAGTGCCGAGAGGACTGTTGTATGGCTTGGCGAAGAGATCGATACCTTCAATGTTCAATGAAGAAGCGAGGGACTGCCGAGGCGCAATCAAGACTCTATATAGACTCTGTGATGATATGGAAAGTACGAATGGGAAAGGGAAAGCGGAGAGTCGCGCGGCGATGGAGTGGTTGCTGGATCCTAAGAGTGGTGTTGATTGGGGTGCTTTGAGAAGTTTGCTCTTGAGACCGTGGTGGAGAAGGGTTTGGACTTTGCAGGAATTTCTGATTAGTGATAGGAGGAATCTACGGTTTTATTGTGGGAGGGAGAGCATTTCGAGACATGATCTTGAGGAGGCGGTTTATGCAACTTGGTTGTGTAAGGGTTGGGATAAGGAGCTTTTGGGGAAGGAGGCGCACGAGGGTAAATTTGGGCTCTTTCTCACATCATCCTACAAACTTTCCGTTCTTGTGAGAATTGAGCTTACTCGGTGCTTTTCAGCCGGCTGGAATCGTCGACGAACGAGCCAGTGGTACGTTGAACGTCCTCACGAGATGGGTCTCATTGCAATGCTAGCATACGTAGGTGACAGCGGGGTCACTTAAGCGGAAGACCGCATCTATTTTCTACTCGGCATCGCAAAGGATGCGCACTTAGTCCCTCAATTCAACCCAGAGTCGAGCGTAGAAGAAGTCTATACCGACCTGGTGGAAGCATTCACACAACCTGAAAACTACGACAGCTTGGATATCATCTGCTATGCCCTTCTTTCTAATCACAAAGAGAGGGAATTCGACTCTGAGAAAACACGCCGTCGTGGATCCCAGATTGGAGAGCTCATGTCGAAGGCAAGGTCATGCCAGTCATGGCAAGTCAAGGTTCAAGTGAAGGAATGGGGAACTTTCGACCAACGTGGGTGCATAGATCTGAAGTAGCTTACAAAGCGGCTGGAAGCACGAAACCGGCTTTCAATATCGACCCGAGTAACAAGGCCTTGACATGTACTGGCGTTGTCATCGACATTTCGACCGAATAGGCAGCTCAGATTACGACGATGCAGGTGAGCTTACTGAAAGCTTACCACTGCAACAATCAAGAAGCGACTTCAACGTATGCCCTACATCGAATTCTGGCTCGCCAACAGCCACAGAAAGTATCTCCCGCTGCATTGCTCTAGACCGGAAAGATCGCTACCTCTCCGAATCTTTGCCTGTTGGGTTCTTCCACCATGAATTCCTCCAATTCTGCGTCGCCTACTTGAAAAGCCCGTTATCATCCAGAGTCCCCGAGTACTTCCGCTCCTGGCTCAATAGCAACAAGTTTCTGATCATACATGGTCGCACTTTGGAAGAGCACTGTAAAGAGTTGGTTCAGGATGTGGGCATACCTGAAGCGAAGTATTTTCGAGAGGGCAAGCTGAAGAAGTTTTATGGTAGGTTGGAGGATACATTTGTTACGATGGCGAGGAGACTGGTGGTTTGCGAGAGAGGATCTCTAGGAATGGCAGCGAGTAGAGCGAGGAAGGGTGATTTGGTTGTTGTGCTGTTAGGGTGTAGTATTCCTTTGGTTTGAAACGGCATGGCGAGGAATTTGAGCTGGTCGGGGAGTGTTATCTGGACTGGTTTATGAACGGGGAGGGTTTGGATAAGAAGATGGGATTTGTGAGAAGGGAGTTTAAACTCGTGTAGCTTTGGAGGAATTTTGCCGGCGTGACTTGTGTTACAATATCGGAAATCTCGCTTGTGATGGAAATTAAGCCGAATTAAGTAAACAAAGCGTCAAAGCTAACATTAACATTCCTTTCAATCAGCAATGTCTTCCGCGGATACAAAAGTGGCTGGTGAACCATCCGTTTCGAGCCCTTATGCTTCTTATATTCCTCTGTTCATTCTAATGAGATCTCCACCGAAAGGATTGCGGCACAGTTCTTCGAATAGGCTCCAAAGATGAGGTGGAGACTGACGATCACGTTTCGAATCAACCACGTGACTGTGTCTTCTTCACAGCCCTTGCTCTGCCATCCCATCTTTCGTCAAAATCAGCCCAACCATCCGAAACCGCACATATCAAGATCCCCACTTGAAACTCCACAACCCATCGACTCACCACTCAAGACTCCCAAATCCAGCCATCAAACCAGGATACCAATCCTGCCAGCACGCTCACAGCCGCCAAGGAGGCTAATTTAAGCATATCGAGCCCTGAGGCGCTTTTCCGCGCCTATGAGTGGTTATGCGCCGTCCCAGCGGGCACAAGCGAGGTCTTTTTCCAAGGTTCATCTCAATCGACCCTCAGCTTCCTCCTGCATGCGGCACAGAAAACCACCACCAAGCGACGAGACTTGAGGGAATTGAGGTAAGTCTTGACTCGATTAGGGAGAGCCGCAAGGGCTGAGTCGAATCATTTGATGCCTTTCTGTGATGGCGCGAGCGGTGCAGCACGTCAAGGCGGGAGATTTGACGAAGTATTGGCAAATTGCTTGTGGCGAGGTAAAGGTTGGTTGTGTTTGAGGGGGCCCGATGGGGTGGGAGGCTTGCTGGCGACCAACGAGATGAGGTTGACGTTGGAGAGGCACGGCAGAGAGAAAGGAGAATTCAGGTAAGGCTGCAGTCTCAGCCGCTGTGGAGATCTATCAAAGGTTTGCTGTGCTTGCTGCGCATCTAGGCCAAGTTTATTTCCCGTTTTGTTCTTCTTGTCTGGTCTTTGTGCACAATAGGAATTGCTATATCTTCTTGTACTCCGCGAGAACACGAGATTCGTTGTCCAGACGAAGAAACGAAGAGATATCAACGACTTCAAAGTGCAAGCATCCTCAATTTTCCCTGGCAAGGAGCATAGACGACACGACATTTCGATCTTGACACGATGATTCCAGCAGATCACTCTCACGCGCCATGGCGGAAAACAATTCTGATCCCCTTCTGGACCATTCAGCTGGGTCTGGAGTTGCTCATGATCGCGCTGCTCGCGTTGGCCGTCGGAGTTCTGGTCTCATACGATGACAACAATTACTACAGCGACTATTACAGTGATTCGGACGAAGATGCGATAGAGAAAGCTGGGAAAGTGTATGTTACTCCTGTCCCAACCTTGGTGTTTCCATCGAAATCTGACATATTTCTGTAGAGTCGGCCCAGTCTGGATCGCCTTGATCTCAGCATGCCTTATACTCACCATCACCGAAATCGTCCTGCTTGCACGCAAAAGCCTCAAGCCCCTTACATTTCTCATCACGAACATCCTTAAGTCTGCGATATGGACGGCCCTGTTTGTGATCGATATCATATCTGCGGTCAACACATCTACGTCGCGAACGGCATCCGTAGTCGCGATTTTGATCGAAGCAGCTCTCCTGTACGTCTTCCATACTCTTCCGCATTTCCAAAGAAGCGTTTACTGATTATGTTCCTGCCGCAGACTCTCTTTCTGGCTTCCTCTAATCTACGCCTCCATAATCTACCACCGGTTTCGCAAAGGCCGCCAGTACAAACCCGTCAACAACCCACATATGCACAACCCCCCATCAAATCAAGGCACAGAGTTCACGCAGTACTCTACAGCGCCGATTCCCGCATACCCGATCCCAGAACCGTATAAAGGGTATGGACAGCAGACAATGGGCGATGTGGAACAGCAACAGCAGAGGACGGATGGAGGTGGCAGGAGACTGAGCTACAATCATCAAAGAGATCCGAGATTTGAGGCGTACAGAAGGACTTCTGGTGGAGACTTGGGGATGGGAGGAGGTATGAGTCCGCCGGTGCCGAGTGTGCTGGTGCAGCATCACGATGGACATGCATTCGAGATGGAGGGTGGAGCGAGGAGGGAATTGCGGTAGTGTGATGGATGGACGTTGAGAGCGATAGAGCTGTGTTTGTGAACTGTTATTGTTTTTCATGGCGGCGAGTTTGCGCGCATGCATGAATGCATTGGGAAACCAGGAGTTCGGGCTTCGATTCGCTTGGTACTATCGAAGAATACCATTGTCAATTAAGATGCAATTCTGTCAAATCCCCTTCCTCAAGGTGCAGGAAATCCTGACAGAAACTCAATTGGTGCACCCTTACATTGGCATATCACTCTACCATCATCCCTTCGCAAAACCACTCGTCAAGGCAGCTTTTGGGACGTTTGTTTCTGGTTGTTCACACGAGCTTTTCGAATATGACAGGAGAGCCCAGCCTCCATCCTCCCAACCTTCAGAACCGCAACCTCTCAACCTAAGCGAACTGAGCGTCAGGCTCAACAGGCCTCGCAATCAGCCCAAGACAGCATTGACTCACTCACCAACTCCCTGACTACCAAGAGCAAGCAAATCCACAATGGAACTTTTCCGACTACCAAATTCCAAGCAAGGGAATCTGACATCAGGCTTCTATCACTCCACCGAATCCTTCCCTTCATCCACCAGAGTGAGTCGCACACCCTGTCTGTTTCCAGCCACCTCACCGAACCTCAAAGCCTGAACAAAAACCATGACATCAAAAACATGAAACACAATCCACAAAACCTACCAAGGAAGAAATCCCAGTACCCAAAAATACATCTGTGCATCTTCTCCACTGCCTGCCCGAGCCGCAGAGCCTGACTGCCTGAACACTAAACTTTTGGTGGCGGCGGAGCGAGCCCAGGGTTGAGCAGTTGGGTGCTGCGGGTGGAGCTTGATGGTGCTGCGGAACCGGGGAGTAGCTTCCGCTTGTCCCTGGGAGATGGAACCGAGGGCGAGGTGCGGGGTTGATGGTTGGGATGGAGCTTTATTCCTTGCCGCCCTCGTCAACGGATTTTGAGCTTCAGTGAACCGTACGATAATCGTTATTTTTTCATATCGAGGAAGTGCATTGATACAGCTTTTGGGCTTTGTTGAATTGTAATTAGACCTCGCAACTGATTTAGTTGGGTTTGGAGCTTGAAGTGAGAAATAAGCATAGTTGAACTGTGGTTTGAAGAGATGCCTCCGCCGCCATCACAGAAAGAACCACAGATTGTGGAAGCTGAGAATCCTGACGCAGGGAGGAAAGCTACGTTTATTTTTCTGCATGGATATGGAGATGATGCGGATGGGTTTATAGGTGAGTGATACTCTCCTTCTCTTTCCTCTCTTCGTGGTCTCCTCGCAAAGTCACAAAGTCTTTACTGGTGTACTCTAATAAACTTGATCATAACGAACATGGACATACACAATTACTAGCGATGAAAGAATACTAATGCTTCTTCAGATATTGCCCACCAATTTCAATCCGCCCACAAGCTCCCTCATCTGAAATGGATCTTCCCCAATGCGCCTCACAACCACGAAGCCAACAGCACCGCCTGGTACACGCCCACATCCTTCTCTCCCATTCCCGTTGGTTCCTCTTCTGCCCCGTCTGAAGAGTCTCCTGAAGATGACGAGTTCAATGAGTCCTCTGAAAGTGAGAATGAGATCTGGGAAAGTGTGAAGTATATCGAGGGTCTGATTGAGGGGGAGTTGGAGAGAGGTGTGGAGTTGGGGAGGGTCGTAGTGGGAGGTTTTAGTCAGGGATGTGCGGTCAGTGTGTTGCTTGGGCTGGCGGGGAGGTGGAAGGGGGAGATTGGGGGTGTGGTTGGATTGAGCGGGTATTTGCCTAGGGGAAGGAGGGCGTGGGAGGGTAGGGAGGAGTTGAGGAAAGGGAGGGTTGCAAAGCAGGGTGTTGAGGGTGAGGGAAAGGAGGGAGAGATCAGGATGAGAGTATTCATGGGTCATGGGACGAGGGATATGTTGATTCCTATGAGGGTGTTTAGGGATGCGAGGGAGAGGGTGAAATATACGGTTGGAGAGGAGAATTTGGAGAGTCAGGAGTACGAGGGATTGGGCCATACAGCTTCGGGGAGAATGTTTAGGGATATGTGTGGGTTTCTGGAGAACATCGTTCCTGAGTAGACTTGAGTCGTTGTAGGGCATAGTAACTCAACTAAAGACTGACTGGTAATGTCAAATCATAATCGATTTCTGCTTTATGGACTGAACTTCGAATCGAGACTCGCGGAGCTAGCTACCCAAATCAGCATGCGTACGTGAAGGGTTGTTGGGGAAGTTTGGATTTAGTCAGAAAGATGTCGTCTGAAGAATTCTCGCTTCAATCATCCAAGCGAATTGATTTGTCGTTGTGTTTGTTATGATTCCAGAAGCCATCGAAGGGGCGGAAGCGAGCCTCTCGGCAACGGGTTGGGCCGCATGCAGGTGCGGCTGCGTTCAGATAACAGTGGTGCATTTGCTGAGTTTGGTATCAAGCCAAGGTTTTTCACAATCTTGAATCTAACTTACTGCTCCTCCGCATCACTTTCATCCCAAGCAATCGCAGTGAACGAATCTCGGTAATGGTTGTTGTTCTCCTGTGGTACCTGGACTGGCGACATTTGCGCGCCAAGCATCATCAGCCCTGTCCAGCGCAAGCCCAACGTCCGGGTCGCAATGTCTGATCACTCGGAATAAATATATCACAAACCCACCAGATCTTCAAAAATGGCTGGATTGCCCCATGATATGCATCGTATCACTTCTGATGTTTCTCGTCATCACAAACTCTCCTTGGGTAGTGCGTTTGACATGGAAGAAAAAAATATTGCGATGGCTGAAGATGCGAGCCGGCCACCTCTTTTCTCCACACACCAGCCTTCCCATCAACATCCCAGGACGCCTCCTAGCCACTCAAAAGAATGATATACAGTCTAATTCCGCCCGCTATCATGCATTACCCATCAAGCTGCATATGCAATAGGCGGAAAACCATTCAAAATGAATCTTGGAGATTTAGACGTCCAGTTGGTGCATCGTAAGTATCTCTTGATGCGTTGTCTAGCTCGTATGTATGGCCGCTGACAACAGAACAGACAGCCGCCCTCAAGTCAAACGAGTACTTACATCGGAAAGGCCCGTCACTCCTCTCGATGTCCGACTCGAAGCAGACCGCTCTCCCTCTTTTACCTCGACAGACTCAGATCCTACGACCGTCGTAAGATGGCTAACTCCTCCATCCCGAGCATACACACCGCAGCCGCAGAAAAGTGAAGATACGCTCCGCAGCGAGGCTACCATTATTCCAGACGACTACCGACATTCAATTGGAGCAAATGATAGAGCATATGCGTCCGAAACTCCCCTGGTTGTGCGATTCGACGAGGAGCAGATCAGGAGCACCGAGGCTGAAGCTTCGAAGCGGGAAGGGAAGATGGATGCATTATCTATGGATTCGAATCCGCCAACACCAGTCGACGATACGCCATATATAAGATTCGCGATTGACCAATTGACTCGAGATCAGGATATTCGGCCTCTACATCGACATTCCTCGCCTGCGAGTTCCGAATCATATCCTGTCGAGCGGGTGGTATCAGACAATGGGTTGGGATACATGAGTGCAGAGCAGGAGCGGGAAGCAATGAGACTTGTAAGGAAACATAGGTCATCACCCGCTGAAGGACGACTCTTTGCATTCAACGCTACACGACCTCTATCCATCCATTCCCAGCCCTCGCAGCTGCACCTCCCACCGAGGCGACCTTCGGACCCGGACATATTTATGCCAGTCGAGCTGGCGAACAACACTTTCCGCCATCCCGACCTAACGTTCGTTCCCGCGATCTTACGACCCTTCTCCATGATCACGCTTTCATGTTTATGTCTCTTAATGACAGCCGCGCTCATGTTTTGCGCCATTTTCTCCACGTATCACGATGGTCTCACCGAGTGGATTGCTGGCATATACGGAGGCCGATATTTTGTCTTCTCGTTTCTGCCGCAGATTCTGGCTGCCTGCGTGTTTCTGTATGTTCAATGTGTCATGGGTGCTATTACGAGAATGATGCCGTACATGATGATGGCAATGCATGATGCTGAGAGCCGCGCGAATGCTCTATTCCTCGGCATTTTTCCACGAACGATGTTATGGCCTAGATGGAACGGACCTATCAGTATCAATATTGCGAATACCCTTTTCTGGCTATCGATTTTCACGATTCCATTGCAGGGGTGTTTGTTCTCTGTTATTAATGTTGATGGTGTATGGCGATGGACAGCTGTTCAGGGCGTCGCCTGGACACTGGTCGCTATCTACCTTTTGATGATGTTTGCGGCAGTCATCACAGCGTTATTTTTCTACAATCGCAAGACGGGTGTAATGTGGGATCCTCGGTCTCTGGCCGACGTTATTGCTTTGTTGCCCCGGAGTAATTGTTTGAGAGATTATCCCGGTACGGATATCATGAGAAACAAAGAAGATATCCGACACAAATTGGCGCTTCGGAGCGACAGATTGGGATATTGGAGGACACCAAACCGAGAGCGAGGAATCTTTTACTGCATTGGCGAAGAGGGCGCATCAACTCGACAATACACTTTGCAAGCAGGCAAAATTCACGAGAAGCCACAGGCGGCCTGGGACGTTGAGAAAGCGGAGCTCTACAACACCGATACGCGTTTTCGATACATCCCTTGGTTTCTCAAAGACACGTTTGTCATCTTTTGGGCTGTTGCAGCATTTATCTTTCTGCTGGCGTTATTCATCGTATCATTTTTGCCTTCGACCGCTATCCGGAAAGGATTTCCGCCAATTGTCTCTGTATTACCAAATTCGGCTGGCTATTCCCCAGCAAACTTCTTGTACAGTTTTATACCCTCTGTTATCGGCATGTTGCTTTATCTGTTTTTCCAGCCCCTCGACATGGCCCTTCGAGTCTTGCAACCCTGGGTCGAACTCGGACGACCAGCCGGCGCCACAGCTGAAGCCTCGCTTCTCCTCGACTATCCGGCCACGCTTCCCATCGCATGCAGTCTCAAGGCTTTGAGCAACGGCCACTACCGCGTGGCCATAATTTCGCTTCTCTCCACCCTCTTCATCCTGATCCCCATCCTCGCCGGTGGGATCTTCTTCCCCCTCGTCAACCCTGCCATGCAAATCCGCATGATCCCAAACATTCCATCCTTCTACGTCGTCCTCGCGCTCCTCATCCTGTACTTGCTCGCGCTCCTCATGCTCATCCCCAACCGCTACGAAATGCACCTCCCGCACGGCGTATCATGCCTCGCTGAGATCTTCAGCTTCGTGCACGCCAGTCGGATCCTTGATGATTCGGCTTTCCACGAGCCGAAGTCTAAGAGCGATCTTGTTACTAGGCTGACGGGTGAGAAGACGAGGGGGCCGTTCAATCAGCGGGGTGAGAGGAACAGGTTTGCGTTTGGGGTTTACATGGGAAGGGCTGGTGGTGAGTGTCTTGGTGTGGAGAGACTCGGGAGAAGAGGGGCGCAGGAGGTGGTTATCCTGGGTGGGAGATGAGACGACGAACTATGAAAGAAGTGAACAGATGGATCAGTGAACGAGAGAATGGAGAGAAGGAGTAAGTATATACTAACCAAAATTGGGAAGCGAAAGGAGTTAATGGTTGACGGTGTCATGGCGATGGATGATCACGATGATCATGGAGCGACGTCTGGTCGGCGGCTTTGATGCATTTAGCGAGCGATGCTTTAATGAGTATACGGTGTTATGGGATTTGGTACGAACACGAATGACGGATATGATTACGGATAATGGATAATGGATGGTGGCTTGCGGTTTGGATTTTGCATTTTTGGGAGTTTGGGCTTCGTTTTAGGTCTGGTCTTAATCTGGAGTTCTTGGAGTGGGACAAATAGATTGTATATATAGACATCGAAGGAGAAAGGCGACTACCTGCGGACTGTATATATTTACGTGGAGATGGATGTACAAATTGAGAATGATTTTTGCTCTTATTCTTGGTTTTAGTTATTGGTCTTCATCTGCATCTTGAGTTTAGCATGTGCGACTCGCACATGCTGATGCTGATGCCTGGTCCATCCAGGCAAGAATCGCTTCTCGACATCGTTTCACGCGCTCCGTCTGGCCAACCAGTTCTAGTCGCTACAGTCATCAAATCATCGACCATCCAACCAATCAATGTCGATACCAAACTTCAAAGTCTCGAGCAATAAGCTTCAGATACCCATCCAATCAACAGCTCGCAACACGTGGCACCACCCCTGGATACAACCAGGCACCCGCCGAAAGCTCCGTACGTGGTGTACCTGACTGACTGACTGACTGACAGTCGTGTCAAGTCATGTCAAGTTGGATCTGATCTCAACAGATCACAGCTACCTTCATACCATTACACTCATCAAACTTTGTTCTCTTCTTATCAGCTTCATCAAATACCCAAATACCAGTAATCTATCAGAGTCTAGCGAGCTTCTTTGTATCCCACGTTGCCGCGACTTTGTGATAGAAGCAGGGAAGAACACAGAAGTTGAAAGTGCCTAGCCTGTGAAGGAGATAAGCATGACTTTCACGCTGCACCCACGCCAGCGCGGTGGTCTTATGCGATGGGAGCGTGATGCGATTATCCTGCATTTCTTTTGGGGCTGGCAGTTTATTGTTTGTTGGTGAGTTTGTTTTTGTAGCTTTCCAAAATTCTGATGGCGAGCGCTGTTACGATGTTGTGGTTGGAGTACAGGAAGATGAGGGGAATTCTCATAGCAAAAAACAGAGGGAGAATCCAGGAGGGGAAGGGAAAGTATTGTGCACAGCAGAACTGAAGGTCATGATGCGATCGCAATCGAGCTGACCATCTTGACAGCGGCATGGAACTCCTTATAATGAGCGAAATAATGGGCTCAACATTTTCCGCCGATTACAAGAACCGGGAGATGAGGTATGCTCTTCCCTTCTTCGTCTACCAAGAGTAGAAAGAGTATACTAACCCTCCCTTCTCATTTCTAGGCCATGGTACACGTTCTTCATACTCACTCTTGTAATCCTCGTCGCGATCCTTGCTGAGATCTGCCTCTTCGCGAATTCACACCTGGGAGTCAATAAATGGCTCGTTCTGCAGATCTTCAAGCTGGCTTTCGCTGCTACGGCGTTTGGAATTTACGTTGGCTGTGCGGGGAGACCTGGGCAGGGGGTGCATAGGAGGGGGTCTTGCACGCCGCAGTTGGGGAATTGGAGGACTTGGGAGGAGGTTCGGGAGATGCTCGGGGGCTTGGTGGGGTTTTGGTAGGTCTTTCACTTCTTTTTGGATTTGTTGTGCTTTATGATTGGAAGTGGTGGGGACTCACTGAACGTTTATGGGTTCTTTTGGACAGTGGAGGACCTCAGATTGACTGTTTGATAGGACTCCATGGATTGCTGGCCTCGTCTGCGGAATCCTTGCCAAATTTCAGGATGGAAAGCAGAGAAAAGAAGAACTCGTGGTTGAGGAAGAGGTCAGGAGGCCGTTGCTGCCGAGGAGAATCTCTCCTAGTGAGAGGAGGGCTGTGTATCGTTGACGGAGATGGCATGGATTAAGCAATTGAAAGCTGTTGAGAAATATTACAGAGGAGATTATCAAGCAACAGAATGCCTTCCGGAGACAGGAGAAATTCTACGCTACTACGAACGATTCTTTCGTGGACTCGAAATCTGTTACTGGATGATATGAGCGTGAGCATAGAAATGTTGGTATCAGAAGATGAACGAAATCAGGTGCCCTGCACGATGTAGATTAATTTGATACGTCCGCATGCTTCATAACCTAGAAGAAGAAAAAAGGGCTTCTTCGCTTCGAGCTAAACATCTGTCAACTTCTTAAACAGGACGATTTAGTAACTCACCATCTTCTACTTCGGTACACCATAATTATATGGTTGACTTCCAGGCTTAAGGTGCTGGCCCCGTCATGAGAAGGAGAAGGCAGGGGTCGCCCGGTCATGTCCGCACTGGTGGCTTTCAACAAGCCGACTGATTCGGCAAGAGCAACGACGCTACATTCAAAAGGGTCGCCAAGCGAACTCTCGGAGCTCTGGAGGGGGACGGACATCAAGCTGAGTGAGACTGACATCTGGAGCTATCAGCCCCAAGTACTTCAACCATATCGCCAATCTTGAACCTCAAAAGAAGGTCATTCGCACTTTTCGGGGCTTCAAAAAGTAACCTGCGATAATATTCGGCAATGGCAATAAAAGATCTCATAATCGTGGGAGCTGGTGAGATGGCTTTCTCAGACGAAGAGCAAATAACTAATTCAATTAGGCCCGTTCGGACTTGTTGCTGCTTATACCTGGCTCGAACTCAATCCCAACGACGATGTTACAATTCTGGAAGCAGGACCTGATCTCGGGTACGTTCTCGCAAAATATTGGAAACATGTCTGACTTTTGTAGGGGAGTCTGGTCTAAGTTTCGAGTCTACCCCACGATGATGACGCAGACACCTGCAGACATGCTTGGCTATTCTTGCTATCCCATGCCAACCCCATCCAAAGAAGAGTCCTTCTATGATCTGTTTCCTGGTCACAATGTCGCTTCATACCTTGAAGCTTTTTCGATGCACAAGACCTTTGCTGGAAAGACGATCAAGGACCGCATTATCTTCGAGTCTCCAGTGTCGAACGTCACGAAGGTGGACAACCTGTGGAATGTCGAAACATGTACCGGGACGGCATTCACCTGCAGGAAACTCATAATAGCGACCGGTCTCACCTCAACGCCCAACATTCCCCCCTTTCCCAGCAAGGACTTCACCCCACCAATAATTCATACCCGTGATCTCGCTGCCAATACACCCTTCCTCTCCTCTCCAGAAGTAAAGTCAGTCCTCATCCTTGGTGGTTCCAAATCCGCATTCGATACTGTTGTCCTCCTCTCCTCACTCAACAAGTCTATAACCTGGGCAATCCGGACCAACGGCCAAGGACCTGCTCTTCCAGCCAACCCTGATGCACCATGGCCGCTATCCAACAGCCACGAGATCATATCCATGCGCTTAGTCTCGAAGATGAGTCCTTGCATTTTCGAGCCTCTTGATGCTCTGACGCGGTTCTTTCATTGCAATTCGATCGGTATCAAGATGGTCGATGCGATGTGGGCGGCCATCGATGGGATGTGGAGGAAGACGGCAGGGTATGAACGGAGTGAAAGCATGCAGAATCTAAAACCTGATCGTCCAGTATTCTGGTTCAGTGATGGTGCAGCGGTGTATAATAAAGAAGGGTTGTGGGACATTGTTGCGAAGGCAGACGTCTTAAGGGACGATGTGGTGAGCATGGAAGGCAAGGAAGTGTTGCTGAAGAGTGGTAAGCGCGTTGAGTGCGATGCTGTGATCACTGCGACGGGTTGGTCGAATGTGTATCCCTTCTTCAAGGACGGTCTGGCGACAAGGCTGGGCTTGCCTGTCTTGCCTGAAAATGCTGATGTGAAGGATGTCGATACTTGGGAAGCTCGTATCTCTCAGGCGGATAAGATTGTTACGGATACCTTTCCTCGACTAAAGTTGCAGCCTAAGTTTCCGGATCATGCACAAAAGGCTACACCAGGAAGGCTTTATCGATACATCGCGCCTGTTGCTGATAGCGAGGATCGTTCGATCGCGTTTCTTGGAACTACTGGTACGACGCAGAGCTTCCTGGTTGCAGAAGTGCAGGCGCTGTGGGCTACTGCGTACTTGAGTGGAGGTCTTCCTCTCCCGAGTGAAGAAAAAATGAGAGATGAGATTGCGCTTGCGACTGCATGGAGAAGACGAAGGTATTTGGGTGATGGGTGTACAATCCTTTTCGAACAACTTCCTGTGAGTTGCTTTCGTTTAGTCGTCTCTGGATGATATCCTGCTTCACTCTACAAGACTATAATATGTCTGGGGTGATACAATGCTGACTTGATGCAGTACACGTCTATGTTGCTACGAGATCTTGGTTTGAACGACCTTCGAAAAGGGGGTGGGTGGAGAGAAGCCCTGTCGCCTTACAAGTCGGCTGATTTCAGAGGTGTGCTGGATGAGTGGAGGATTCAAAATCAGGTCGTTGGTAATAATGATCGAGCGGAATGACCTTGACATTGATTGTATATAAGCAGCAGAGATATCTTCGGTAGAGGTCTGTATCATCTCAGGAAAGCAGAGCATGTTTGATTTACAGTGCAAATGTCCATAGAAAGAGTGTAAGGGACAATACAAAGTCTCTTGAGCATACTGACTAGCAGTCTCTCGTTACTGTGAGAAGTATCATTTCGAGGGTTCACCATACCTGTCTGTGTCTGACTACCCCGCCTTTCGACGACCCCGCAGCCAAGCTTCCACCGAATAAGCGAGATATAGAAAAACAACAAAAACATTGACCCGCTTTACTCCATGATGGATGCCATGGTCTTGGTATTCTCCTACAACAAGCATGATGCTATAGTTTCACCTCAGGGTATCGAGAATACCCAAGGCCTTGCACCGACGAAACTCAATCGAGGCAGCGTATAATTTTCGATAAATTCACGAAGCAGGGACTTCATCTCATCTACTTTTACTTCTGACCATTCTCTCAAGATTGGCCAGTGGTAATGACATTATATGGCTAGAGAAATCAATACCGCTAAAATGTCAAAATTTCTCGATTGAATGTGAGCTTCAGGCCCTCAAATATCTGCGTGACTTCTGCCTCGTCCAACAGATTGAACCGTTTAAATGTACGCTTGACCATGTAAACATAAAATAAGAACTGGCTTATTTTATACTTGGGTCGCCTCGCAAAATAGAGATGTCATCACTTTCAATATATCTGAGTTCCCTAACAACATCAATCTTTCATTCTGATCGCATCTGGAAACGGAAAAGTTCTCAGGCTTGCAGCACGAGCAAACCTTTAGAGTTCAGTGAATACAGTTGTTAAATTCCCCGTCTTTCGTGAAAGTGAAGTAGCAAAATGAATGAAGTGCTACAGAAGACCTGTTTCCGCTTCTATTGCATAAGGTAAGTTCAGTCTGTTCTAAAAGCTGCTGGGACAAATCAGTCTTTCACCATTAATTTCACTTGCAGCATCCATTTGTTGATTATCAGCTACCAGTATAATTCATCACTCAACCTTCAGAGATAGTTGATGAATCATACCGAGTATCCCATCTCAGTCACCAGTAGCGATTGCCCCTTCAATGAAGAATTATCAGGTATTGTCATCTATTCGAGCTATTGCGCAGCCTTGAATCGGCAGATCCCTGCTGATCAATGCACTAAGGGTAATCCAACTCCACAATCAAACACTCTTGGTCAAAAACGTGAATTGGTAATAAGACTTACAATACTTGAATTCTACCAGTCAATTTTAGCCGTGCTTCTCACACTAATGAGTCCGATTCTCCAAAAGTTCAGGGTGAATGAACCATCTGCTTCTGGTTTTCGCTCATCGCTGGTCTATTCCAGCTTTTCATGTGTTGCCATCAAAGAAGACACTAGCCATCCTATACCTGCCCATTTAGAGACATTATTTGTGGCGGGTAGCGGCGAGTGAAAGTACCCCAGTCACGGAGAGAAAGGGAGGAGCGTAGCAGTCATGACATGGTGTGCTTTCTTCGGCTATAAGTAGACGAATTACTGGCTTCTATATCCGTTCTAGGCTTTGTAATGAACACGTCTGTAGATTGTCGCTTGCAAAGCCCTGCTCGATAGCTTTTTCTTCTGTTACTGGTACCCCATTGGCTCCGACCCCGGAGTTCTACATCCCAAAAGGGACCTCAAATTGGAATATAATCGAATAACCTACTACCTTTAGCAATAATGTTCTAGATCAATGCGTCCTGTTAAAGCAAATTACTTCCAAAACGGGGGCATTTGCCGATTCCACCTCATTCACCGGACATGCAGGCAGATCAATCTCTCTATTATCGGAAACTGTAGCCACCTCTCGTTCAGAGCTTCTATTCTTCCCCCTGCCTTCCAAACTCCTACTTAAGACAACTTCCACTAGAAGCTCTTCCTCCAAGCTGACCAACAACTTCTCGACTCCGCGACTCCCCTCATCAACGACACTTCTTCATACAGTACTTTACTCTTACAGATTGTGTCACGCTCTATCATACACATACAGGACTTCATAGTAGTACAGAGCCATGTTACTATTCTTGGTCTATGCAGCTGTGCTACTTCTTGGTCTGCCTGTCACGGTTCAAGGCGTCTCAACTGTCCATGTCTCGATTACCACTTTACTTACAATCGCTTCGTGCCCGGCTACAGTCAAGGAATGTTCTCGAAGCAACACACCTCCAGAACATTGGTCCATGCTCTCAAGAAGCCGACACTCCGCCTCTGTTATCGATTTAATGTCATGGAATCACGACAATTGTCTTCAAACTTATCACGGGCAAAAGGGCCAGCAATTTTGTAGCACTTTCATGAACTCATTCTGCTCTGACCGTTCAGGTTGGTCAGGTCACGCTCTTCATTGTGAGGGCTTCATGACATCTCAAGCTAACTCAATCGCTGAATCGTCCGGTCTTGGTAAGTTCTTGCTCTTCATCACCCACTTTACATGTATGTCTAATGCTGTTCCAGACTATCAGTCTGGGGTACTTGTGTCAACAACATCCTCCATTGTATCCACAGAGACTGGCTACAGCACAAATGCACTGCCAACTGTGTCTTCAGCAACTCAGGAGAGCTTGGCAACAACAATTCGAAGCGATGAGGGTCAATCCTCCACGTCAGTCATCCAGACAACTTTGGAGGCTCCAGACCAGTCTTCTCAAATGAGCTCTTCTCTGGAAACAGGAATATCTCAAGTCATTCCGACAACTACTGCACTGGTGTCTTCTGGTGTGCCTTTCTCTTTCACATCAATCTTCACAAATGAGCAAGGTAGCCTCGCCGCGACTGTCATTCAAGCTAGTTTTTCGGATTTGATGCCTGTTGTACAACCATCCTCTTTCACACAATCTGCATCCGGAATCTCCCAATCAGTCTCTTCGGCACTATTTTCCTTCACATCGGTCTTCACAGACCCGCAAGGAAGCCTAACAACTACTGTGATTCAAATAAGCCAGCCTGCATCAGGCACTATATCTGCGCCAGGAGTTTCTCAGTCACAACAATCATCTGGAGTCTCGCAGTCACAGTCGTCAACAGTGGCATCTTTCTCTTCCACCTCGGTCTTAACGGACAATCAAGGCACGCCTGTTACGACTGTTATTCAAGTTTCGCAGATATCTCAACCTGCTCAGCCAACGCCTGAAACTTCTCAGTCACAATCTGGGTTTGAGACCGTCACTTTGGTGCTGACCGACTCTCAAGGAATTCCGACCTCAACTGTAACTCGGCTTTCGCAACCTCAACCTGTACAAAACAGTCAGTCAAGTGTATCAGCGTCTTTGCGAACAGTGACTGTCGTTCTGACTGACCAGCAAGGTAATCCAACCACGACTGTTACACAGCTTTCACAGGTTACATTCACTGTCCCGAGCAGCCAATCTGTGTCCGATATTTCAGTATTTCCTTCAGTAACACCACCTCCTTCCCCGACAGGTTCCGTCACCGGCGTTTTCCCCTCGGTTACACCAGCTCCTGCCTCTTAAATATCTTGCCAGCCTTTCCCAGACTGCCTCCTCTCAGGACCTTTGACCACAGATGGCGGTCCAGTGTGCTCGCCATTGCGGGATTGTATTTTCCCAAGAGTTACTGGAAAGCCTACCACTTGTTCACCGTTCCCTGGCTGTCTGCTCACTGTAATTCCTGGAACAGTGCAGACCGAGCTGGCATCATATTGTGATGGCACTCCATTAATTGATTGCATCTTCACCAAGCCAAATCCTACTTGCGAAAAGAATTTCCCCGAGTGCCTCCTGGACGGCGGTATTGACCCGGACCTATGGTAAGTTCTCATTTCCTGCTTGCCATCTTGAATTTCTGAAAGACTGGCGTACTAATCTTTCAATAGCCCGGGTTATCCTTTTCCTGATTGTCTATTTACGCTCTATGATCCAAAAGTCACATCTGTTATGACCACAGTTCCCCCTGGGGTCACGATCAGAACTTCGAGCGACGAAGATTACACGAAGAACACATTGAGCAGCAGTACAGATAGCAACGGAGATCTCATCTTCTTCCCAATCATTGTTGGATGCCGCGGCTGTACGAACTTGCTCACGATCATTGACGGCGTCGACAATTTCTTCAACACCATTTTTAAGTTCCCTCCGATCCCCTTCCCTCGGTTCCCAAAGATTCCAAAGCTTCACTTCCCAGTAAGTATCCCCTAGGAATCCATCTATACCCCTAACTCCGATTTGAAACTTCTTCGCCTTGTTTCTGTGATTTCCATGACGGCAATTTCACTTGTGGCTGACTTTTAAAAGTGTATCTTCTTCTGTAAGAAAGGCCATAAGCATCACAAGCACAAGCCTCCAATTTACGACGAGCCGAACAAAGAGAACGAACAAAACGACGAGACATCAAGCACCTCGGCGTCCAGCTCTGTGTCGTCCTGTCAGGCTGCCACCGCATCAGTCTGCACAGTATTCTCCACGGTCAAGGTCGACGGTACCGCGACTACCACTATGACTACCACCTCTTGCTCAGCAGAGACCAAATGTTCGGCCACCGGAATGTCTACAACTACAGCGATCACCTCCACACCTACCCCCACTTTGGTCTATTACTTCTTTCTACCAGATAGAACAAAGGACGTCTCTATCATCAATGCTTTCACAGCGAAATTAAAGGTTGAGACTGACGAAAAGACTCTGTTCCATTCTGGTACGGATGAATATACGTCGTTTTGGTCTCAATACCTGGACGCAAACCAAACAGAGGTTTATTCCAAGGAGCCAGCAGTAAGTTCCCCTTCCCTTCAGACCCAAATCATGACTTACTTCTTGTAGGTTCGAAGTATCGTCCCTGATAGCGAATTTGACAATGTCATTGATCGTACTTACGACTTTCGCGATTCGCTTGTCAAGGACGAACCTGCAGATACGTGGAATGATACCGCTCTTCTGCCAGATTGGCTTGTTAAGAGAGCTCCTGAGCCAAACCAGCAGAGAACTCCTGAAACCTCACTGAAGGTTGTTTCACAGCCTCAAGGTGTCGCTCTTGATGTTATTGATACTTATGCATTCTACCCGGAAACCCCAGGAGCCGCTAGAATATACATTGTAGATAGCGGATATGCGGTATCACATCCTGTGAGTCGAATGGAACTTCTCTCCGAGTTGCGTACTGACTATTTCCCAGTCCTATGTTTGGCTCAGAAACAACATTGGAAATCCAGAGTGGATTTGGCCAGGTGTCCCAGGCGCTGAGATCCATCGGTATCCGTACGAATACGAATTTCCGGAAACTTATACAGACAGCGACGTATGGCGCAATCATGGCACTGGCATGACCGGAAGAGCCGTGGGCGTGAACTATGGCGTTTCAAAGGCATCGAAGCTTACCGTCATTCGACTTCCCCAAGCTATCCCTACTGACGAGGAGATGGCTGAGTTAGGTCTTCCATCCGCATCATTTGGCAGAAGCGTGAGCCGAAACTCTGCATTGATAGATGCTTTCAGAAAGATTCGAGATGATGTAAAAGCCAAAGGCTTGCAAAAGATGGCAGTGATCAATGTTTCACGCGGAATCATTTCTGAAGCAACGACTTTACCAGCACTGCAGTCCAGCGTCTATGAAATGTTCGATCTCTTGCGACAGCTGGCTTCACTTGGTGTTGTCATCGTCGTTCCATCTGGAAACGTTGAGGTATGTTAAGATCACAAAATTCGAAACCTAACTGAAATAATCTCTGACGACATTATTTAGGGCTCCGAATCCAGAGTAATGACTAGCGCTTTTGTTCATTGGTCCACAGCCATCCCAATTATCGTCGTTGGCTCAGTCTACAATTCTGGCACTGTCTGGGAATATACACAGGATGTCCCTGCCGCCGCATTTCCCGAGTCGAAGGTTCATGTTTGGGCACCAGGAGTTGACATGTACTTTTCAACTACGGTTGCCATCAACACTCAACGACAAAAGCAATCTGGGACTTCAGGATGTAAGTGAAGAAACGATGTTTACACAATGGTTTACTAATTTGTGATCAATTAGCGACTGCAATGGTTTCGGGCTTGATCAGCTACTTCCTTGGTGTTGATTCCCATCGAGCAAAGATCCAGCAGATTGCGGATGGATTGCCAGATAATGCGGGCTATGGATGGTCAGAAGCCATCAAGAAGTACCTTCAAGATACTTCTTACCCCAGAGGTGGGCCAAATGGCCGTCCTGTCATGTACAACGGAGCAATTCCTTGGACTGGGGCCGGCCATCCTGTTTGTCCAGCAAATCCAGCCCGAAAGAGACAGGACGGTGGTCCTGAGGGAAGCAGCTGCATTTTTGAAGGCACAGATCCAGTCAGCAGCGCTTCAGCCAGTCTTGCTTCTGCATCATCGGCAAGCCTCGCCTCTGCATCGAGCGCCAGTCTTGCATCGATTTCAAGCGCTAGCCTGGCTTCAGCATCCAGTGCCAGCCTTGCATCTCTAAGCTCGACACAAATCGCATCAAAGACTACCACAGGTGCACTGCCAACCGGTAAGTGTTGCTCCGCAAGCGAATTGGATGTTGTCTCAAGAAAAGCTGTGAATACACTTTTTGATGATCTATGCTGACTTGATGTACAGGTACCGGCACGTTCTCCGGCTATATCGGATCAACATGTCTCAGCGACAATGATCTGGTACGCGAAGATGCAACCAAAATTACTGTCCTTCTTTGCGGCCGCTCATATATCTGGGACACCAAAGGACAGCCTCCACGCGATCCACAAGGAGCCACTTCACCCTTAGTATTTGGCAATGTCACGCGCGACGGCATCGACACCTTTGGCCTAATTAACCCTACTGAAAATATCGCTCCTGCTTGTGCAGGTGGTACATATCCTCGGTCGTTGACTGAAGGCGAATGCGAGAAGGCCTTCGCTCGTCTACTCGATGAGTGTAAGTCTCCCTTCTTTGGTCATACCAAAGTCGATTGCTAATAATATACAGGTCCAATGGGAGGACAACTTGTATGAGTCACCGAAGACCACAATGGTTGTATGAGCTTTGATTTGTCCCAAGTTTCTCTCAATCCACCACCGGCAGGCACCACAACCACACCTCCACCACCGCCCGAATCTGCAAGCCAGCCACCTCCTGAGCCGACTAACCCTCCGCCTCCACCTTCTTCGATCAACAACGAGAACTGCTACAATTCGGATCAGTTTGAAAACCAGTTGGCGATCACCCCTGGCCTAGCCGAATCCGCTATCACGGAGTTCTGCAAGCGCACATATACCTGGCAACAATTCAACAAGCCCGCTGATGGAGAGCCAGGCTCTGATCCACACGTCGTCAGAACAACACCAGGTGGACTGAACATCATCGAGTTGCGCGCCGTGGTTGCACCATACCTGGAAGGAGAGTCCGATGAGGCATGCAGAGTCAACAAGTACCCGAGAACTTTGGAATCGGACGTCTGCGCAAATGCATTCAGAGATTTGAAGGACTCGACTTGTAAGTTAATCAATTGAACTCATATACAGGCACTAGACTAACATCATTAGGTACGTATGGCGGCCAGAAAATTGCGACCTCAGCCGATGGATGTTTTGCATTCGAAATGAAGCAAACACAGAACCTCAACAGTTGAGTTGTTAGAGGGGAAATGATATGTACACTAGAAACTGGCTCGTTGAGTCAAACACTTTGCATTACTTTCGCACACAACAAAAAGCATAGCGGGGTAGATATCGTGTTCTAGAGCAATAAAAGAAACCCTCGATTAGTCGAAAACTGCTATTTTTCTTGTCCGAATCGCACTCTAGCCGTGAACGCAGAAAGTTCCCGTTTCTGCGAAACGACTTGGCGTGCGCCGCATGTCACTTTTCATAAGGACGACATTTAACATGTAGGAAATGGGAACACAGTCTGGACCGAAACATCGAACAGCTGAAGGGAGACATTTGACACAATTGAAGTAGAATATCACTTCATGAGACTCGACTAAGATCGGCACTTACTATAAAGGATGTGCTAATAGAAATGTGAATCTCAAACGAGATTTTGATTTGTGTTCGCGACGCGAGAATCACCATCATGCTGCGGGTTTAGATTACACCTCATATATCTTGATACATTTACATTTGTGGTACGGAGGTATGTGTAGTTCATGCTGGCCATAATTTCTGATTCTCGTCATCATCATGTGACTGATGTCTGATGTTCTCATGCCCATTGTTTCCCTTGTACTCCTGTGCCCTTACGCTCATCCCATCATTCAGCACCCAGAATCCAGGAAGTCTCTATCGTTGCAATCATAAAACCATGAAAAGACAAAAGAAACAACTCATATCGTACCATCTCGTAAATCATCAATCAGTCGCTTTTCCACCATCCTGTATACCTAACGCCCATCCATCATGATCGCCTCATTACTCATCCTGTATGACAAAAGAAAGAAAAATAATCAACGCAGACAGAGGGAAGCATTCACAAAGTAACCCGCTTCTTCTTCTTGAACCAAGAGTTCAACGTGTCACTCAAATTCCTCCGAGCAACCTTCCCACTCCCTTTCTCGAAAGAGAGCTTATCCAACTCCGTGTTACTGGTGCTTCTTCCTAGATTCAAAACAGACTTCATTGCACCGACAAAGCCTGGACCATCTTCGTTTTCATCGTCTTCGTCGTCAGAAAACGCGGATGTCTCGACCATCATGTCCATGAGATCTCGCTCGTGGAAGTGTGGGTACTGAGGCGACACTGGAGCCGAGCGCATGAAAAGGCATTCAGATGAAGATTGAGACTCGACATTTGTTGCCGCTGGGGCGTTACGACTTGATGGGAGGGTAGCTTGACCAATAGACGGGCCGGATGGAGCCGGTGTGGTCATGGCTCGGGAGCGCTGAGGTCTCAATCGTGGCTCGCTTGGTGCCGGAAGAGAATCGCACTTCTCGTGGTAACGTTGATGAAGCTTTGGGACTGCTTGAGTATCCGATGGAAAAGCAGAGTAGAAGGTTTTGGCGACAGGTGATGTTGGGACAATTGGAGCACCAGCAAAGCGACGAGGAGAGCGAGTAGCTGAAGAGCGCGATAACTGAGATGCTTTGCGAGACTGGATACCAGACTGGATCTGTGAAGGTAATTTTCGAGTCGTGCCGAGTTGTCCATGGTCTCGGACCTTGACAGGGTCGGAAATGTTGGGGTAGAGCAGGGGCTTTGGTGAAACGAAGTCTTCGTTCGTATCCCACATGCGCCAGATCTGCTCTTCGTCTTCCAGTTGTGAAAGGGAGCTGTCAAAACTGGAGTGATTGTTGGTGTAGGTTGGGCTGAATTGAGATGGCTCAAACATGTCTTCCATTACCCAGCTGTCGGACTCGCCTGAGCTGCGCAGTGATGAGGAGGAACAAAGATCCTGAAAGTCTTCAGGAGGAACTTGAAAGTCAATGGTTCCGTGGTCGACTTCGTGTTCTGCCATTATATCGTTTGCTGCAAGTGATTGAGAACGAGGGGTACCACCGAGATGCATTCTCGAAACTATGGCTGTGAATGGCGATGTGAGAAGCCAACCGCACGACTCGCGGGGCAGGGCTGACATGTTATCTTTATCGATTGACGATTGCGCGAAGAATTCCGTAGGAAGGGGCGAGGCCTTCATGGTGGACGAAGGGGAATGCAGGTAAGGGCTGGAATGCCAATGACGAGCTCGGACAACAAACACGAAGGTACTCGCAATTCAATCTGTTGAGCAGAACAAAACAACGCGACATGAGAAGTAGGTGTTGCTTATAACTTTAGATCTACTTGGATCCCAACTTCATCTCAAGGTACATATGCACGGCGGCAATTGAGAGCTGCACAGGCTGCATTTTATGAAGCGGCTAGAAAATATCGACGACGTGCATAACGAGCTGTCAAATAAAGTGGTGGCTACCCCCCCTAGTGAGCGGCTGGCTCCCCCGGGACCGATCCAATGCACGCCTGCAGTAAGGGTTCCATGGCACTGGACATCCCTTGTGCAAAATATGCTGATCCTCAAGCATAAAGAGGCTTGTGCAAATCACTCCTGGGACAATCGGGCTTTAGTGGCTGCGGGTACGATCGAGGGCGGGCGCCACACAAGCCGCCCGTGGTTGTCAAGCATTATGGGGAGGTAGAGGATAACCTTGCGGCAAGAAAGCGAACGCGAAGCATGATTCGAGAGAATTTGGAATCAATTGGTGCCTTTTAAAGCCGGAAACAACAATGTTAGCTGTCAAGACACATTTAATAGTGACGCGCGCGGAATAAGGCATCTCAACGATATCTGTATAAGGTTTTCCCTTCCATCAGTCCGAGCTTCCCCCGAAGAAGACGATTTGGATCTGACGAGATCTCAAGATGACCTCATTTTATCTCACCTGTTCAGCTATCGAGCTGGGTGCGCCACCCCTTGCGTCTGCGCGGCGTTCCGGGCGACCCACCACAGTCCAGACCGTCAAAATTCCTCATAGGAACAACACGACTTTTTGCAGCTCTCTTAACTGTCGTAGAATCCCACAGAAAACACAGCTGAGACACAAGCAGGCAAGAAGTTTTCTTACATCCTCCCTCCACCCTCTGCACAGGGTGGGAGTGGACAATGTATTGGAAAGGCGGGCAGCTCCAGAACAAAAGAAAACATGGGATGCTCCTTTAGCGAAACCCCTTTCCCGGGCTGCCCAACGCGTGAGATCACATAGGCAATCGACGACCTCGGAAGGGACACATTGGGCCGAATAGAGTATCCTGACTGTATTACTATGCGCGGGATAGCGATGGAATGGCGACAAAGCATGCCACTTTGTGCTGGATCTTGGGGTGGTCCGTTCAAAGCGGGTTACGATCACGTGCGGTCACATTGATCGGCCTGTTGCTAAGACATCCTAAGCCTAAACGAATTTCTATCACATTCGGAAGCGAACAACAATACCAGTTTCTCCATCTAGAACCAAAAGCAGTCCTTTTCTTCTTCGTAGCCCCAATCTTCTGAATCATGGCGGGTGGTCCACATAGGAAGACCACGCTCTCCCAACCATCGTCAGGGGCAAACGTGTTCCCTTTGATTACGCTTTCGTTGACGTGCCCTTTCACACCTTTCCAATCATCGCTTGGATGGCTCAACACGTGACATATCTTGAACTGCTCTGGATGCTGTGTCGAGAACTTCTCCATTTGGTCCTGGAGAAGGACATCGTTTTCGCTCCTATTAGCATCAATCACCCTCAGCTGAGTTTTGTCTTCATTCTCGCCCAGGATTCGTGCGATAAGTGCATAGCCAGGAGTGATGCCGGATCCACCGAGCATCAATGAGACTTTCGAAAAGTTGCGCTCTTTGCCTTCGATGATGAACTTGCCGTTACCATGGTACGATATCTCCCCAGTGGGACCACGGATCTCAATTTCTTCGCCGATCGGTATGCAATCCAGGATATTGCTCATCGCCCCTCCAGGCTGGCGCTCATCAGGAAAGTATGTTTTCACGACGAGATCAAGAGTCCCGTCTTCCTCTTTAGGCATGACTGGTCTTGTTGGTGTGTAACTCCGAATCAGCATTTGGAGCATTTGGCCTTTGAAGTGGAAACCAAATTGAATATGCTGGCAAGTTTCGAGACCAAGCTTCGAGGACTTTGGGAGGCTGAAAGTATTACGGCGGGTATCTTTGGAGAGCTCGGTGCGTTTGGATAGTTTGACTGGTACCCATCGGTGTTTCTGAAGCGCAACATCCGAGGATCGAGAACCTGATTTGGCGGCCTCTTGAGCCTCTTTCTCTGCATTCTTCTTGATAAAGTTGGCCGCCTTGTCGGTCACAATTCCGAGGATACATTCTGTGGCGGGGTCAGCCTGTGGTAACATGTTTCAGATCAAGTCAGACATTCGACAATAACATATGACTAGTTGACATACCTTTCAGCTTCTTTTGTGCGTAGCCGTCATGGATTGAATTGAACTCATCTGTTGTGGCTTGCCAGACTTTTCCGCCAGGCCCGGTAATGGCAGCCTTTCCTCCTGGGTGCCAGTCCAAGACGCTCGTTGCATCATAAACCTTTCCACCCACCACAATCCAGCAGTCGTTATCACTGTTATCCTTCTCGATCACTTCGCGTGTGAACTGTTTTTTAGGCGCACCAGCAGCTTGCTTTGCTTCGTTGATCTTTTCGGACTCAGAAAGTTTCATCCAACCCTCTTCTTTAGTTCCTGGCTCTACAGGATGGCGGAACAGGATCTTTGCAATGCCTTCGCCTTCCCCTGCGATTTCTGGCTTAACAACATACCAGCAATTGTTCATCATCCCCATTGTATTCCAGGATGGCTCTCGTGGCTGAGTGTTCTTGAACACATTGAAACAACGCACGATTATTGATTTACAGCGAACCAAGTGTGCGATTTCCACATCAAGATGCCAGTGCAACCAGGTCCAGAATTTGTTTCCATGTCGAATTGGTGCTTCTGGAAATTTGCGAATGCAATAAAGCCAGGTATCACCATCATCAAGGGATACATCCACTCGTTGAACTTCGTGGCTCCCTCCATCGTATGCATAACCTTCGATTCGGTAGGTTTTACCCTTCGTTGCCTGATCCAGGGAGACTGTCTCACCCTGTGCAGACTTGACAATTTTTGCTCGTTGCATGCTGTGCTCGGATGCATAAAACCAACGTCTGCAAACTCGCCGTCTTTTTCCGTAATGAATGCAGGGAGGACTCGATTGTCCCAGATGTGGTAGTGAGATTCGTTTTCTTTCTCGCTCACCCAAACTCTATGCAGCCACTTCACACATCGGCCCCCAACGTATCCAGGAATGATAACGCGAATGGGATGACCATGATCTGGTGGTAGTGGAACATCATTCATCTCGTAGGCTAGAATCACGTCGTTCGTAGGATCCATCGCATAATCAAAGGGGATGCATGTGGCATATTTCCCTTCAGATGGCTCATCTGCACCTTCAAAATTGACCCAAAGCCTGCGACCTGGATTGACCATCTCCGGAATACCAGCAGCGAGAAGGACATCCCGTAGTCGAGCACCTTTCCAGTAAGCGCATGAAACTGCACCACTTCCCCAGTTGAACCCTTTGGATCCTTTGATCATATTCAGCTCTTTCCTCCTGTTCCCATCACAGGCTAATGCCACGGGAATATTGATACTATCAAATCGTTCTACCAGCTCGTCCATGCTCAATTGTAGTTGTTGGCTAGCCTCAAGTCCACGAATCTCTAGCTTGTGAAATTCCCAGAGAAGATGAGGGACTGGACCATGATTTCGAACGTAATGGAATTCATTTGGGGTAATGAGACCAGCTTCAAATAAGGGAGTGAGCTTCGGCTCTCCATTCAAAGGATGCTATCAGTGGTGTTAGAACAGAATGTAGCGAAAATTGCACTCAAACACACCTTTCCTGTCAATCGAATGAGGTTTGATGATCGCGGGATCCAATTATCAGGACTAAACTGATCTGCTTCGTCAATTGAAATGAGCGGATCGGAATCTTTGACTGGTGAATTCCTTTTGCCATCATTCTGGGTTAGATTGTAAATGTAGTCTTTCTCATGCTGCAGGGACCGGAGTAGGGCAATCTCCTGTGGTGAATATTTCTCCCTCAGCTTTTGGAATTCGCTTTTGTCTTCTTCATCCTCTTCGGAGCCCTCAGCATCTGCATCGCTCCCTGATGATCCCGCATAAGCATCGTGATGTTTATCACTTTCACCATTCGCCCGTTTCCACTCATGCTCTTGCTGAACTCCACCCTCTGCCTGACTTTCATTTGCCTTTCCGCTGTCGCTATTTTGTGTCTTGGCTTCCTGATTTTTCTTTCCCTCGGCGGCTTCTTCTTCTTTCTTCTTACGCTCAATATTTGCAGGCCAATTCTCCACATTCTTGATCCAAGTCTCCTTCGCATTCAGAACATACCGCCATCCTACCGAATGGACATTAGGCCTTCGCAAATGAAAGTCTTCCTGAGCCTTGATAGAATCTCTGGAATCCACCAGTTTCCCCTCTTTGACCTCTTCTCCAAATTTCTGATATCTTGATTGCGCTTCCTCCGCTTCACGCTCATCATGAGGGTCTGAATCCTCAATTTCATCGCCAGAATGAGTCAGGCCAGGAACACGACTTTGACCATTCACAAATCCGACTCTATGCTCATGGCCAGAACTCCAGTCGGGCTCATTTTGGATATCTTGAACGGACGATCCTGGGTGATTTCGGACCCAGACTCTATGGGGGATTGGTGGCATGATTGGCAACTCAGCAATGCTCCTGTGTGCAAAGATGGTCAGGGTGAAATTGCTAGTTTCCAAGACTCCTGGGAAGCCGAAGATATCTCGAAGACTTGCAGTACAGACCAAAGAAGCATTCTGGTCCTTCCATCACCTTGGCGGCGATGACGTATTGATCTCCAATGACATCTCGCGTTTCTCGCATTTCATGTGGTAAGAAGGCATCTTAGGGTGGGTCTAAAAGCAACCGCTGGGCGCGATCAAAATAGTCGAGACTTTCGCGCTTCGACTTAATCCCGTTTTGCCGACTCGGTCGAGACAACTGTCCCTATGAATAGCCAACCCTGGAGACACCATGTGAAGGGGATTAGAAAGGTAGCGGATGAACTTTCACTGTCCTGAGAGTATTCCAATGATGTGTATGTAAAGCCTCAAAAAGAATGCGACATCCTGTGTATTCCGTTTCCCCGAGTACATCCACAGAGTCACATGGCGACGACCGCTGAATGACTGAGGTAGTAACAGACTTTGTTCCACTGTTGTGACTACTCGACTGTTCTGTAAAGAGTTGGTAGTGGATATTTTGGACCAGCGCCTGAGACATTTCTTGGCTTCACAAATATATACACAGAAGATAAAAACTCACACAGCACTCAGAATCTCAAATGGAGGCGAAGACTCCTAAGCTTGACCTTGCCACCCCCTTCTGGTCAACCATCAGATTGTCGTAGCAGCTGCTTCCCAGGCCTGCATTCCGGATCCACGTTGGCTCCCAATAGAACAGCCCACTGCCTCCACTGACGCCTGCTACGATAGCTGCGACATCTTTCATCCAAGTTGTCTGTCCATCAGCACTTTTTGGGATGGAAGTAGTGTCGGGAGGGAAAGCGTATTTTGGTGATGTGCAGGTTACTGGCCAGTTGGTCTCTGCAACCACGATCGACTTCTTCCATGTTGATGCCATGTTTGTCAGAGTGGTCTTGAGATTGGCGAGAGTAGCGGAGGGGTTGTAGAATGGGTAGTAAGATACACCCATGATGTCGAAGTCTGTGGTGAGGAGTGGGCCAGCTGCCAAGACGCTCTTATACCACCACTGTTGGGTATCCCATTTCCAGCCATTGTCCAAATGAATCATGATCTTAGGCTTAGTGGCAAGGTTGGAATATTTGATTCCCGAAGAGGCGGAATGCAATATCGTCGCGATGTTGTAAAAAGACGAGGTTGACCCAGTTGGAAAGAGAAGACCTCCTGTGATTTCATTCCCGATCGAGACAATTGATAATGGAACGCCTGCAGCAGCGAACGCATTTGAGACATCAAGGGTGTAATTGTATGCTTCCCAGGCGAGATCATTAATCGCGGTCGGCCACCCTGAGGGTATTTTCTACGTCGACTTAGACCCTCGATATCGCCTTTGCAACAGCTCAACAACATACCTGGTTCACTGGATCCGCCCAGGTGTCGCTGAAGAATATGTCCAGATAAACATTCAAGCCAGCAGCTTTGGCACGCTTCGCTAGCTTGAGATTATAGTCCAAGTTGTAGTTGCCATCTGATGGGTTGACCCATAATCTCTGGCGAACAGTATTGACTCCGCTTGCCACAAGAATTGTCTCGAGCGGTGCGGTCTTTCCGGCAGTGGTTTTGTATGTATAACCAGCAGCTTCCTCGATCAGAAGAGAAGACCAATCGACACCTTTGAAAGTCAGGGATGCCTGCACCCCTGCGAGAACAGTTGCAAGAAGGTAAATTGGATGCATCGTGAAAGGATAACGGGCGTGGTGAAATGTGAAGACAGACCACAAACGAAGAAATCCCATCCACCTTATACTTCCTCGAAGCACCTAGTTCCCGGCGGAGTGTAACATCCACATGATCATCCCGAGATTTAAAGTTGCCCCACTCGCATCTTCAATTTATCAAGACCAACCAGACCTTCAGGGAAGTCCGAATCAAGGTTGCCAAGAGATATTTGGCATCTGACGACCTCATTTGACATGTTTTTGAGTTCATCCAATCGAAGCTGCATGTTCTCACTGAGACCCAATATTCCACCATCCAGAAGAGAGCTTGTTGTTTGGATGAAACGAGTTCAAGCTGGTATCTCCACAACTTAATTTATCCGCCGCAGCCAGGGTCCCATCCCTGCCCCGTCTGTGATGTTGTTTCGGAACCGAGGCGTTAAGCGAGAGGGGGTAATAGGGGGTAGCGGGCCGAGAGGTGAAAGAGGAAACACTAACAACATTAAGAGAATGTCAACTGACCAAGGATTTATCAGCATATAGTTGGTAATTTTCGGAAAGATCTATCCCGAGGATACGAGCAAAGTATCCTCAATCCGAGGACCGGCTCAAAGGTAGAAGGAAAATTATGATTTTGTACCACCTAACCCCAGTGAGAGGCTTACAAAAATGAACGATCACGGAAAGGTTAATGATTCACTTTTAGAGTGCCAGTAGGCTTGAGTATTGTAACGTAACATCGTCTAACTTTCAAGTGTTGCAGCATGGCTTTGTTCATCTACCCTTTGTTGCAAAGAGAAGATCACCCCAGCTGGGCATATCATTTCCAGTAACACGACGCTCTCCTCCAAGTGAATCTGCGTTTTGCTTGGCCTTCAGAGTCCAGGGGTCCTTTACCCCATTCGCAATAGCGCTGTAATGCAAGATATCCCAAACCTGTTTCTGAATTCCTCGCTGATCTGTGGATATCTTTGACCAAGGCCCGTTGACAAGAACCGCCTCACAGCGATAGAACTTCGGATCGTAGGGAACAGTCTCGTTGAGGTTGTACTTTGCTGAGTACTCCGATCCTTTGAAAAGAAGGTTGTTTCCATATGTGAAAAGATTGTAGCCCTGATTGTTGACCACGCGGGCCGCCAATGCCAGCCATCCAAGTCCAGTCATGGCGTGGCTCTGGTCTCTCCCAGACTCAGAAGATTGACCCGAGCTCGAACTTATGGTGGAGTCTATGCCAGCACAAAGATCGTTCTTGTACGCGTACAAAGCGTAGTTGTACATGGCCACATCGTCGAGGTAAACAGCGAAGCTGAGGAGAGCCTTGATCGAGACGATTCCGTAATTAGCCTGGCCGATGATGACGCTTTGTCGAGCGAAGAGCCAGTAGAGCTGGATGCTAAATCCTGAACCGCCCTGCCATTTTGCTCCTTGCTCGACCCAGCCACCCTCCCATCGCATGATCTCGGCAGCGTTCACGAAAAGGTCTCCGTCAAGACCGATCATCAATGATCGATCAGTACCGATGATGTTGGTCAAGTTTGACCCCCACGCATCAAGGATTGTCGTACTTCTCTTCCAGTGAGCATCATCTTTAGTGATGTACCCTTCACCAAGTCAGCTTGATCAGCACTGAGTACAAATTGAGAACATACACATGATTGCATTTTGATAGGCGGCTCTTGCATCCGACGTGAACGAGCTGTAGTTACTAACCCCACCACGACTAATCACTGGGAATGGACCGCGCATAGTGTAAGTCGACAGGGAGTACGAATCGTTGGAGAATGAATCATATGTTGACTTCCATGGTTCAACGCCACCGAGAACGTTATTTCGCATGGTTTCAAGATCGCTGTGGCTGTGCCATAGCCCTGGATGGACGAAGTCACTCGGCCTCTTCTTCGATCCTTGGGTAGATGGAACGACAGGAATAGGACCTAAATATCATGAGCCTCATCAAGTTCAGACACAGCTCGGATCAGCGTACCATTGAGGCCAGGAACATCGGCAACGAGAGCCAGTGCACATTGTGCGAGTGCGCCAAGCAACAACACCTTTGATCGTGTTAGCCGATTCCGAGTCTCCCAACACACAAAGCTCACCTTGAAGCTCAACATTGTTTCGAAGTTCGCTTGACTAAGGAATGTGCTTGTACGATGATTCGCTTGCCTCGAAAGTCGTCTTCACTTGCGAACGAGATATATTTGAGCAATTCGCAGCTCAATCAGATTTGAAAGAAAATTGGATCTCCGGGGTAAAGTGCATGGTTATGGGCCGGAGCACCCCACAATTTGCTTTACCCCGCGATTTTCGGGCAACGGGCTATGTCTCGGCGCAGGAACAATTACAGTCAATACGAAGCTGAAATCCCAATGTTCGGGATAATACCAGAGGGTTTCTCCGACGGTCACGATACCTTTGCCGAGATTTTGTTTTAGTTTCGCTTGTCAGTGCAGTTACTAAGAACATTAAACATCACTTGCTGCTAACATTCGGAAATGGAGCACACAAGGTATTTTGACCCATTCAATTATTCCTTGAAAAACGAGCAGTAGCATGTTAACAACAACAATTTAGGCTGGGAGACTCTGGATTGTACATCTCGAAAGTTGTACTTGGGTGCGCCCTTTTCGGAGATCAGAGGTGGCAGCCATGGCTGCTTGAGAAAGAGCAAGCTTTACCATTGCTTGAGTATGCCTGGAAGCAGGGGATCAATACATGGGATACGGTGAGTTGGGAATTTGATGAATTTAACTATGAGTTCTTGGCTCAAGATATGAGAGCTGACTCCGATTGTTCAGGCAGATGTGTACTCGAATGGACGCAGCGAAGAGATAGTCGGGGAAGCCATCAAGAAGTATCAGATACCCCGAGAAGAATTAGTGATCATGACCAAGATTTTTATGCGCTGGACCCTGTCAACCAACCTCCGATCAGTTCTCTCATGAACAAGACTGCTCAAGGTCTAGTTAACCGAGTTGGCTTGTCTCGAAAGCACATACTCGATGCAGTCGACGCATCGATTGCGAGGCTGGGAACATATATTGATGTTCTACAAATTCATCTCTTGGATCGAGACTGCTCGCAAGTTGAGGTCATGCATGCATTGAGTGATGTGGTCAGCTCTGGTAAAATTCGATATCTGGGGGCGAGTAGTATGCAAGCGTGGGAGTTTCAAAAGCTGCAAAATATCGCAGAGAAGCACAATTGGCATCGATTTATCAGTATGCAGAACTATTGGAATCTACTGTATCGAGAGGAGGAGCGCGAGATGGTTCCGTACTGTCGTGACGCAAACATTGGGTTGATGCCTTGGAGTCCATTGGCAAGAGGTGTCCTTGCAAGACCTTTCAAAGTGCGCGACGGAGTTCGGAACCAGAATGACAAACTCTTGTCAGGTTTGATTCGAGGTCAGGCATCAGAAGAAGTGGATGAGATGATCGTAGGGCGAGTGGAAGAAGTTGCGAAGAAGCGTGGTGTAAGTATGGCTATTGTGGCTTTGGCATGGAGTTTGAGTAAACAGGCTTGGCCTGTCACTGGTCTGAACAGCGTTGAAAGAATTGACGAAGCTGTATCTTCTTTAAACTTTGTACTTAGCACAGATGAGGTTGCATATCTTGAAGAACTTTACAAGCCGAAGGAAGTGAGTTATTAGCGAAATGTCAACAGTCGAATCATAGTTCAATGTCACCAATTTCCCGAAACCTCGTTTATCTTTCCCTGGTCTTCATCGCCGTGCAGGAATCAAGCATGCTGCTTAAAGCTATGATGATAGTCTATGCATCGGAATGGCCTCAAAAGAAACAAGCTACTTTTGGTCTCTAGCTCTCGAATTTGCCATGGAACGACGAACCCCGCCCCAGACCCCACCTTGACGATCTCGACTTCGACCCCGCTATCCTCAATGCGCTGGGCTGCCTCGCTGCATTCTTCTCCGACACCCCAAGGGCCGCCACACCTCCAGAACTCAAGGACAAAACCAGGTACTTTCCAAACCACCAGCGGGAACCCGGAGCATAATTGCCTTCAATTCCCTTCCTAAGGGGTTCCCCGGACTCCACATACGCCACAAATTTGGATCAGTCGCGTCTTCGGGGACCGGGCTATTCAGCGGAGAGGAGTCCGCCAGCCACCAAACACCAAATCAAAGTTGGGGAAGAGCGCCTCATATTGATCCCGACCGTATGGTTGACATATAACAGTCATGATAGTTCCCGAAGTGTAGATCAAGCACGCTCATCGGACACAGTCCAAGATCAAGTTATTCAAGACTTGCATATTTCGGATCAATTGGTCGCTGCGAAGTTCTTTCTTTGAGTCGAACTAGACACCTGCAAACTGCCTTCACCATGAGCACTGCGAAAGTTCCCACCATGCATGAGCACGACGAGATCGTATCTCCAGCCGTTCGCGACGATAACAATGAGAAGGCAATGGCCAATGATCCCGAGGTATGTGCAATCGGGTGCGTCCTATACATCTGAACTAACAGGGCTTGCAGGCAACAAATTATTATGACAACACCGGGATTCATATCGATGAAGCTCTGAGTAAGAAGCTATTCTGGACCGTCAACAAGAGAATTCTCGCCTGTATGCTTGGCGTAAGTCCCCAAGCTACGGGTCCTCGAGCCTGTGACTGACTTTCATGGGCTATAGACGTACTTCTGCCAATCTCTCGACAAAGGAACCTTAGGATTTGCCTCTGTCATGAATATCAGAGAGGATGCCAATCTCAAAGGACAAGACTATTCATGGCTGGGCACGATTCTTTACATGGGTGTCTTGGTTGGAGAATGGCCCACGAACATGTTGCTGCAGCGATTCCCCGTTGCGAAGTACCTTTCTGTCAAGTAAGTCTCGGTTTGGAATGTGATGCTCTGGAGCATACTAACGATGATAGTGTTTTTTGCTGGGGAGCCGTTATCGCATGCTCAGCTGCCGCTAATAACTTTGTATCCCTGATGGTCGTCCGATTTCTACTCGGGTAAGATAACATGAGCATCCAATCTGGCGACTGATGGCTAACTTCAATACAGAGTCTTCGAATCTTGTGTCCAACCGGCTTTTATTATCATGTAAGCCTGATTTTAAATGCTAGTCAAGGAAGTATAGCTGACTTGAATCTTTCAGGACATCGATGTGGTACACCAAGCGAGAACAGAGCGTTTTGACATCCCTATGGTACTGTATGACAGGAGTGCAATTGATGGTGAGACTCAACTCGTACACAAACAATGCATATCATGCTAACACAAAAGTAGACTGGAGGCCTGATTGCCTTTGGAATCTCCCACTACGAAAACGGCGTCATCAAATCATGGCAACTCCTCTTCCTCGTTCTTGGTCTACTGACCTGCGTGTGGGCGGTCTTTATCGGATGGTGGCTGCCCGACTCCCCAGTCGCAGCCAAGTGTTTCTCCGAGGATGAAAAGCGACTGATGATTGAACGAGTCCGTGCAAATGAAACTGGATTGGACAACAAAACCTACAAGAAGTATCAAATGCTGGAAGCCGTCTCCGATCCAGTCATTTGGTGCTACGTTCTGTTGCAAATTACCAGTACACTCGTCATTGGCGGTCTCGGCGTGTTCTCCAACTTGATTATCTCTGGATTCGGATTCTCCTACCTGCAAACCCAACTACTCAACATCGCTCAAGGTGCAGTGACGATCATTGTTATGATCGGATCTGCAACTCTTGCTCAGACGACAAAGCAGACTTGCTTGGTTATGCACGCATGGACCATCCCACCAATCATCGGGACAGCTATCATCTACTCAATCCCTCCGACTGCATCTAACCGTGTTGGTCTCCTCATTGCTTTCTACTGCACTCAATTCATTCTCGCTGAGGGGAATTTGGTATTTTCTCTGATCTCCCGCAACATCGCTGGGCGAACCAAGAAGTCCATCTCGCTTTCCATCACATTCATCGCTTGGGCAGCTGGAAACATGACTGCACCCCAGGTAAGACTCTTGAAACAATCTTTCCTCATTTAAAACTGATTACCTTTCCAGATCTTCCAAAAATCTGATGAGCCACGCTACCAGAAGGGCTTCACTGCTCACTTCTGTCTCTACGTGTTGTTCAACATCATCCTTCTGGTTACCAGATGGCTTCTCACCCGCCGCAATGTCGAAAAGAAAGCAGAATCCCAACAGACAATGAGTACCACCGAAGCTGATGGCGCGGAGAAGATTACTCACTCCCGAGCATTCGATGATCTTACGGATAGGGAGAATCCTGACTTCCGCTACGTGTACTAGTAGATCAATGAACGGATGTTCTATTCTCCGGTACTGTCTGGCAGTCAACAGACCTCTATTGTTGTCCTTTGTAGCTCTGGATGACCTAGGAAACGGGCAGAAGGTGGAAAGGTGGGATTATGGAGTTGTGCAGTCGTGAGTAAGCGCGAGAGAAAAGCAAGAGGAGGAATGTCCATAGGCTTCACTCCCCAAACAATGCAATTCTAAATAATTGGCTGTAATATTCATGTCAGGCCAAGACAATTTAAGCGTTCTCCCTAACATTTCCATGCTCATGTTCGTAAAACTTGATGTCTCAAACTTCGGTTCTCAAAACAAACCAAGTAACGTGTGCCCCGACAAGCGTTCAATTGCATGTTCGCAGAACTTCAAAGCAATTCAATTGGATCGACTCTCCCTATTGAACGTTGATGCGATCATCATTCGAATCAATCTAACATTCTACATATTCTAGTGAATTATTCAGTAGCTCAAGATATATCCTCGGAGATAGACACGAATTGTTTTGGAAGCGACCAAGATTTAGGACGACCTACGACATTCTGCACAGAGTGGAAGCGCTTTCGTCGTTAAGTAAAGCGCATTTATTTCCTCTATTACTAATCCAACAGATCTTTTCAAGCCTCTTAGCAATAGTTCTAGAATGAGATGCCTGGTGTACAATTAACGGTCCCCGGGCTATCTTCCGGAGCGAGCCCGACAGTCCTCGCAAATCAACATGTGACCGTCTTCATCCACTCTCCATCTTACATGCGGCTTAATACTTCCCCAGCAGTTTTCCTTGATTCTGGACCTCTATCGACCTGCCAAGAGGTTCACACCAACGTCTCCGCGCAATATCCCGGATGCCGTTTCTTACGGCGATGAAGGACCCTGCCAGAGAGGCGCAGAGTTCAGATCTGACACTACGAGTGGATCTGTAAGTGAGAATAACGTTTCGCATCTTGGTTGTTCTTTCATTTATTCGGTCTATTCTGCCTAAGATATGATTCGTGGTTGGGTGTTTAAGAGTTGAAGCGCCTTCTTGTTGAACACTTAACGGATACATCACCATTCGACCTTCCTCGACTTTTCTTTGCATATCATATCAGATTAGGACATTCTTCGTTTGTTCTCAAACATACTTGTGAAGATGTCTACTGCTCTACATCCAGCACCTCTACCTTCACTCCCAAATGGCCATTCTTTACACCAGTCGAAGAAGCGAAGTCGAGACTCGCTGGGAGTAAACGGCAATACTGGTTCGGAAAGCGCAAGCAAAGAAAGAAAACTGGTGAGTCCGAGATTTGACATCTCGTGATGCGTTTGATTACTTCAATACCTGATGTGAAGACAGACATCGTCCACCTCATCAAACAACACCCTCACGAATGGAGCATCCCCACAAACCCTATCAGAACTCGACCTCTCATCCCCATCCCTTCGCCAAAATCTTTCAAACCTTTACTCTGAGTCCGTCTCTGCCAAAATCTGGGGCGTAGCAGAGCGCGCTTTGGATAAGGTTCGCGTCCCCCTCCAAACCCAAAGTAAACAAAGCCTCTTCCTAACCGCCACAAAAGAGCGCCCCTCCGACCCTGTACCCAGAGTACACGAAGCCCGGCTCGACAAAATACGTGTATCGCGAAGCTGATTTCTGGACTTCTGGTTTCTTTCCTGGATCTTTATATCTGCTTTTGGAAAGGCAGAGGAAATTTGGGCATCTGTTAGAACCGTCGCCATATGATGGAGGCTTACAATTACCACATGGGGTGCAGCTTGAGTATGTTCCATTTCTATGTTTCTACTCTCTTATTACGAGATACGAATAAACCATGTCTGTTGCGAGTTTTGACAGTGAACATCCAGATACGCATGCAAATGGTGGACCACCAATCTTCACAAGAATGCCCTCGTTACCGGAACTCACGATCTAGGCTTCATGATTTCGCCATGGGCACGGAAAGCATGGGAACTTGAGCACGACACCAGAGCATACGATACGTGTATCACAGCCGCGAAGACATTAGGTGCGCGCTTCAATGAGAAAGTGCAGGCGCTGAGATCTTGGGATACATGTGTGACAAAGCGGTATTCGTTTACAGACCCATCGAAGGACTTTCTTGTTATCATTGTAAGGCACCCATTTCCTCTCTGTCTTCACTTTATTCTCCATCGATATAGATACTGACACAAGTCTCTTAGGACAACATGCTCAACCTCGACCTCCTCTTCTGGGCCTCCCTCGAACTCCGCTCCCCCTCCCTCCGCGCCGCCGCAATCGCCCACGCCCGTACAACGCAAACACACCACATCCGCGCCGACTCCTCAACATACCACGTCGTAAACTTCAACCAATCCAGCGGCACCCCCAAAGAATTCCTCACCAATCAAGGGTACTCCGACGATTCATGCTGGAGTCGTGGACAAGCGTGGGCGATCACTGGCTTTGCAGAGACATATCGCTGGACGAGAGATATTTCGTTTTTGGAGACGTCGAGACGGTGCGCGGATTACTTCCTGGCACATTTGCCGGAGGGCGGTGTGCCGTATTGGGATTTCAGTGCGCCGGTCGAGAAGAATATGCCGACTGATACGTCGGCGGCGATGGTTGCTGTGTATGGGATGTTGTTGCTTCATGAGGCCTTGGCGAGTTTAGGCGAGAAGTCGACGTATCTCAATGGTGCGTTGTATATCTTGCAGGCGGTTCTGAAGAGCAAGATGGCGCCTGAGGCGGCGTTTCGCACACAAGAGATTAGGGTGCCGACGGTTGAGACGGAGGTGAGTGTTGAGAGTGGACCTTTGGAGGTTGACATGGGAGGGGGCGAGGAGACCATTCTGGTTGGGGCGACGATTAACAACTATCGATTTGCACCGAGGAGATGGGCAGATCATGGGTTGGTTTATGCTGATTATTATTTCTTGTTGGTGGGGAACAAGCTGTTGGAGATGGGGATCGGAGGCCAGACTGGTTATTGAAACGGGTCGTAGAGATAGAAATACATGGGTAGATTCCAAACATTTGTTCATCATAGCTGGGCAGTTCATTACCATTCATTACTTGTGTTATTGATACTTGCCCTCCATGTGCATCATTACGCCCGAAAAATATATACATATCTTCATTATCATCTTGGGACTTCGTCCGCTCTTTCTGTACTCGAAAACGTGCTGATCCTTTGACTCGGCAGAAACGGATACTCGAAAAACGACATCAAATCATTATAATCCTCCCCTGAAGATCCATACCCCATGGCTGGAGGGTTAAATCCCAGCTCTGGTCCTCGTGGTACAGTATGATCGTAATTTTCCATGCCGCCCGGATAGAACGGTGGTAATTGCTCATGGCCAGCTGCAGGTGAGGGCATTGATGAGGAGGCTTGAGGTTGGAAGGATAATGGTAGCGGGGGAAATGCGAGTGAAATGCTGTCAGGAGAGTTCTCGTTGGGACCGGGTTGCATGTAATTTTCGTCAAAAGAACCCATCATGCTCGAGTCGAAATCTCGTGTCATGTGCGTGCCATTAACAGCCATTCCACCAGCCGTGTCGATCTCTGATGAATGATGCATCGAATCGGGTAATGAACTTGTATCATTCTCGACTCGCTGTGGCGAAGCAGAGGCGGTTTTCTGGCCAGCATCTTCTGAGTATGCTGCTTTCCGGATGTCGAGCAGGCCTGGTCCTTCATTCTTAGCCTGAATAAGTCGAGCAGCGAACTTGGACGCCAGATTCTCTGTGGTACCTTTCGACTGAGATTGTGAATATGAGCCGTTCCACCTCCTCGAGATCTCAAGTAAACTGTTTGTCAACGAGTCAAAATCAGCTGGTAGGCCAACCTTGTAGTAACTACTGTGTGCGAGAAGCATTCGACCGCTAATGAACAAACAGAATGCGAATTGGGGATTCGTGAGGATCGTCGAGCCGTGGAGGAACTTCTCGGCGATGATCGCGATCTCCGAAGCTGCAGCTAAGCAAGTTTCTGCACTCGACGAAGAAGGAAGACGAATGGAAGTTCGTTGCCACTGGGGCGAGGGGTATGCAATGCCTTGATGGAGAAGGCCGACGGCTGTGTTATGCGTGATGTGTGCGAGTGTGAGATTAGGATCGAGGATTCCGTCGACGTTAAGTACTGATGCCTCACGCCATTTCTCGGGAAGGAAGATCTTCCATCTACATCAGTCAGCTCTGTTGGTACCCCTCTGGTAAAGGCTTGACTCACTGAATGAGTCTCAAATCTAACTCTTTGAACCTCATCAACCATAACTGAGCATCATGAAAATTCGAAATATCCACTGCATGCTGTAAAAAGAACATGGTGACTAGACTCAAACTCTCTGTTGCTTCGATACAATAAGCAAAGGCACCTATCGAGTCCTGATCCTCCCGCTCCTGTCTTGAATCGGGGTTCACAACTGTCGTGGCAGCCGCCGCATCTGCAATACCGAAGTAAGGTGTTGGGGTCTTCAAAGGCTGTCCGGCTTCCCACAGAGCGCCCTCACATGGTAACCGTCTTTTCACGTCCGCGCTGGTCAGTGAGACATTCCATCCTGTCGCCACACTGCAGAATCGATCCATCAGAAAGACATTCCAGAATACTCGCCGCCTCTCTTCTCTTTCTAGCCAAGACTTGCATGGCTTCAGAAAAGCCATTCTATGCATTAGATATTCCGCAGATTTGGGAGCGTTTGGATCGTCGTTTTCTTCTACGCTCAGTTGAAGTTGCTCCACTGTTCGAGTCATGCTTCCCACGATTGACCAGGCTGAAGGTCCACGACCGCTTCCGATCTAGAGGCAAATTAGGTCCGTTCTTTGAAATTGTCAGAGTACTTACCGTATCAAAAGCGCATATTACCAGCGCCTGAAGATTTTCAACAGAGAAGGATTCCATACTCTGCAAAATCACAGTCTGCCGATTTCTCCGAGCATATTGAGCTCTTACTGCTGGGTTCGCAAGTCTTGGATCATCAGATAGCCTCGAACATAGGGAAACAATCGCATGAAATATTGTCGTCAACTTCTGCCGCTGTGCGGGAATTTTCATGCGTTCCCGGAATTGCTTGACGTGGAGGATTGGTATCCATGGGTGGATTTGGGTGAAGTAGATTTCGACTAGGTCGTCCACCAGATCATCTGCTGGCAGTATCTCGTCCTCTGAGCAGTTGTTCACCACAAGTGGTCTCCTGGGAGCTTCACGCTCGTCCTCGATCTCAATGCGACGGCGCTTATGTCTCTGAGATAGGTCTTCGAGTTTTTGTTCTACCCCACTTTCAGGCCCGTTGTCCCCCAAATTCGACAGTGCACTTCTCAAACGATCAGTTCTCTCCTTAAGGTTATCAGGATTCGAGATCGCTGTATGAGACAGATCAGATTCCGGGGATATTGGGGCTGCGGGGTGGATGGTGTTTAGCGTATTCCAGACTTGTTGCCACAAGACGCCCTGTCCCAAGAACATGTGTTCGAGCGCAACAACACGCTGAGTGAGACTATCCACGGCGCCCGTTCGCAGTCCAGGTTTGGATTTTCGTTCATCGTAAACACATTCTATGCCTTGGTAGGGTGAGCATGGGACTTCTCAGAGGATGGCATCACTGACCTGATTTTTCGCAATGTGCGCATGGCTGTGTTCGCGTGCATTTTGACTTCTTCCTCCTACACGGCTGGCATCTGTAGCATTTGAACTTAGCTGTGAGCGATGTAGGGTTTTGAACATGAAACTCACGCAGGTCCATCCTCTTCAGGACATCCCTCCTGCCCATTTACTGTCCCATTCTCGCTTGAACTTTTGTCCCTTTTTCCAGGCATTGTTCCATCCGTCAGTCACAGTCACTGTATCACTGTTGCTAATGTCGGCTGATTCGTGTGCAAAATGTTTTTCAATGTTTCGAAACTCTGCCAGAGTCGCGAAAAAGACGACATCAGATGGAAAAGTAATTCTTGGGCTCGAGGATGATCACAACGCAGGGACACAGACAGGCACAAGCAGCCTAACCACACACGCGAAAGATTTGCGCGGGGTAAAAATGGGGACCCCAGTGCCTGCAAGATCGAAGGAGCAGGTGCCCAAACTTTCAAGTCAGCGTCCAGATTCCAGCATGAAGAAACTATCGTGTTCTTGGGGTGTTTTCCGTTTGGCGTCCCAATCAGAGCGCTGGAAGGATACGGTTTAGCTTGGCAGGCGGGCGGCGGGTGAACTCTCGGAGTGCATGCCGAGGTAAATGATGAGGGGTCCAGCGATTTGGGGGAAGTGGCGACTGGGCGACTGAAGAGCAAGGACCAACACGAAGACATACGATCTTCAAGACGAATGTTTACACAGATGCGCGCCAGTCGAAGTTAAGAATTCTGTGCCATCAGCTGAAGATTGTTTGGGTACTTTTCGTTGTCGGTCTGCCAATAGGCCCTGTAAGCGAAGCCCCTGGATGAGATCAACAAAGGCCCAAACAAGCCACACAGCCTTAAGCAAATGAACAGCTTATTCCAAGTCCAAAAGACAGTCTCCAGTCCAATGGAAGGGTTGCAGGACTCAACTCCCGAATCAAGTTTACAAGTAGTTGAGCTGCCCATAAATCTCAAAAGGCTGGCTTCTGGAGGCGCTGGCCAATTCGATGAAGTCGATTTTTATAGCCTAGAAGGGAACATAAATACAACTGATGCAACTCTTAGCTACATTCACTTAAAATTAAATTTCAACTTTGGTCAACCAACTTGTTTAACGGGCAGCAAGCATTCAGCTTAGGGCTGTTCAGGGCTGTTCAGGGATTACAATTCGACAATGCCGTGTGAGATGCGAGGGAACATGTCAGCCGGAGATCCAACCTTCAATTTGAAGCTTAGGGCCCAGTCCGTGGTAAGGGACATTTGGAAACTATCACGCACTCTTCTTTGTTGTATTTATGCCTGCACCAAAGTTGACGACGCATTCTAAATCGATGAAATTTCAGACACACATGAATGAAGTATACAAGATTTTTCTATCAGAGTCGCTTGTTTCTTTGACCGAATAGTTCTTTTTATGATTACCTTATGACTATCTGTGATCGATTCAGGCCTTAATCATATAATGCCAATAGGACCTTGTGAGAGTGAACACACTACGCGAGACACCCTGGGCAAACAACTGTATTTCATGACGGAACTCTCGTATGTATCTCGCCCAAGAGCTATATATTGAGCTCATCTAGCAAGAATACTTCCACTACTCAATCAAAAGCAATCAATACTTCCCGACCAAAATGACAAGTCTCTTGAGGTTGCCAGTAATATCTCAAGGTCCTCAAGACGAAGCTCTCAAGCATCCACTTCGTCGTACTCCTTATCAGAAACCGCACCATGCCACTTCGTGTCTCCTAAGCCCACCACAAAGTGCGTCATGATTGAGCCCTTTCCCGCTCCATGCCAGTGCGTCGTGCCCGGCGGCGCATAAAGCGTATCTCCAACTTTAAGCGCCCGTGGCTTGCCACCTTTATCACAGACCCATCCCGAGCCCAAAGTGACCTTCAGGATCTGTCCTTTCTCGTGTGTGCCAGTAGCTGCGAGCGCATGGTGTGAATGTCACGTTGGCTACAGCGACGTTGCCATCTGCATGGATCATGTCGAGGTAGACGTCACCGCCGTTAAAAGTTGGGGCGTTCTTGATGGTGCTTGTTCCCTCTTTTTGGGATGAGGGGAAGATTATTGTAGACGGCATGGTCGCGTTGTTGGAACGAGGGGAGGTTTGGTTTGTAGGAAGGCTAATAAGGATATTAGAGTATGTTATGGGCTTCTGATCTATTACTAGGAAATTCAACAATGCGTCAATGACCGAGATCATCGCGAATACTTATGTACCCTTTGTTCTTCGAATGTTTCATCATAGAGAGGTCGGTAGTTAACAATCCCGATCCAGTGATGTGACGATGTGGATTGGTGCCCGGTCTAATTGGTTGTTCGAGCCTGGTCAACACAGCTAACGAGTCAATACTCCCCGCTTTTCCAGGGAGGTGGGTAATGCTTTAGGTCTTTTATGCAAGTTGCTTATCGTACACAATGTATCGTCTTGCTATTACCACACAGTATGAAATTGCCATAAAGCATGCAAAGCTGATGCAGGCTTAACGAATGTCCCTTTTGAAGCGGATCTAGGACTTAGGACATACAGGCGGTGTTACGTGACTATACATCATTGTGTTAGCGGAGTTTGGAACAAGTACAGCATCTCATTGTGCGTCTAGCTATTCATGACCTTGACCTCAATAGGTACCACTTGACCATGTCACAGTCCACATCATTTAGCATTCCTGATTCTCCTTTGACGATCCTTGTACACTTTGGTGAATGTCCTCAACTAAAGTCCCTATTCATTTCCTAGTATTGTGGTATCACAGCGATATTACCGCTTGTTGATAGACGTTTGGCTAATTTTGCCAAAGGAAATGACGAAACGCATTGCTGCTAGCCACATGAAGAATGAAGTACTTTATTTCTGATTCGTACTCAATGACATCGTTTCGTTGATAGTATACGGATCTCGCTAGGTGAACCATGGTTGGCTATGATGCTTGTCAAATCCCGAGACGGAGGAAAGATTTACAGATATTCAAGAGTACCGAGGATGATGCGGGCATGACAGTAAACTGCAATCGACAGTAACTCAGCTCAATACGCAAGATGCGTACTCACCGAATCGCGGCGTTTGACTTTCAACGTCCACTGACTCTTACACTTCCGGACATGTGGTCAACACAATGGGCATTATATGAAGAGTTTAAGTCAACTTGGTCCACACAAGTTATGTTGTCGAATCGTCGTATCACTTAGAAAATGACAGGTTCTAGGATATTTCTTCAGTTGCTCGAAGCTCATTCCACAGCAAACCGAAGGAAGCATTTTGATGTGGATCACGTGTCAGACTCAATCCTACTTCTCAGCGACTCGCACCCTAGCTACGAAGAGCAGACAACAACAACAACAAGGACTTCAGCGAAATTGTATTCACCATGGATAGCTTACGAGTTTTTCATGTTATCCGCTGAAAGGCATGAAGGCGCTCCTAATGAAACACGAAATGAGGAGCGCTGTCACGTGCGCGAAAAGGCATCAATGCATAACTCCCCAAAAGCCCATGGATCTTCCAAGAAGCTTGGAAGTTCACATCTGCAGGAAGCTCAAATGATGCTAGGAGATCCAGGGCTTTCGTCTCTCCGACCTACTTAAACAGAACAACCCGGCTCCGTTATTGTTTTGATGCACCGTACCGATTCATCAATTTACCAAACGATGAACAGCCTCGGAGCAAGGCCCTCCAGCTTGATCCTCCCTTTCCTCATAGTGAGACATCTGTAACTTCCCGTCATACTCTATACTCACTTCTCATAAGTCTTACTTCATCCTATCTCATATCATATCTCATCTTCAAAGCTTATTGTTAGCAAACAGCATCTCCACCTCGTCATTGGCTCGTCCAGTTGAGCCCAAGCCAGCGGGACGGAAAGGGTAGCTCTCCCATCGGGTCCACATTTGATCTGAGAGCCGAGCGAGAGCTCTACGGGCAGCGGGCAGCGGGCAGCTTTCCGTCATAGCTGAGCTGAGCTGTCCGTTTTGCAGCTTGGATGTATTTCTGGCTCGTGTTTGACGATTTGATAAGAAAAGAGGCTGGGAACTCGGTTGAGAAGGTGAAGCGAAAGATAGCAAAGCACGTACTTCCGTACATGAAGAAATGTCAACAAGCGATGCAATGTAAAGGAGATGCAGATTCCAATGCACCAGTAAGGGACATGATGTAAAGGGGTCTGCAGAAGAAGTGCCCTTAGAACCCTGCACTCGCAGTCTCCCGCAGAGTTGGAAGCGAGGAGAGTCGTGGCTGGCGCTGGTTGGGTTGAGGTGCACTAGCAAAGGCCCGCTCCGTGAGCACTGGGCAAGGGCAAGGGCATGGACACGGCAGAGATTCCCCAACCCCCTCAATTATCGAGCTCATCACCGAAGAGACCAGGAACCACAGAGCAGAGGATTCGAGACTTGTACCACCAGAACTTGGTTCGGTGTGATTGAGGTCCACTACTCAAGATCAACTTAGTTATTGTCTTGGAAAGCGAGACAGCTCCATACAGATCAATCAATACCTCCGTACAGGGACAGAGAGGAAAGTGACGGGGCTGCTTACCTCTGTCCACAGCCATTGATGCACGGCTTTCTGATTGCATCGCACCGCATTTCAACAGCCGGTGCGCTGAATTTGATACCTGTCGCACAGATCCTACCTGCCCAATTCTGCCCTGTGTACCTGAAGGAAGGCGCGTTCCAGGGCTTCGAGGACTGAGTTGACCCTCAAACCGAAACCCACACTTTCGTTTCTTCTTTCTCTCCACCTGCACGCAACATCATCATCACCACCACGACGAAATAGAACACGCAATTGACGACAATCTATGCGAGCATGACCTCCCTAATATCAATATCGCATTATCTGGATTCATATCTCGCCATCCTACCCCCTATCGATATTGAACGGGCCGACAATCGCATGCGCGACAAACCCGAAAGAAAAGAGAGCGTTGGGTCGAGTCTGTGACCGAGTTGAATCCGCATCACCACTCGCGCATGCGCCGAATCAATCCACGCGACTTTTGACCGTCAATTCATGCGCGCATGCAATTATTCAATTGAAGAAGAGAAGGAGGAGCCGGCGCGTTTTTCTGGCCAAGTTTTCGCGTTGGGTAAATTAATATTTCATGCGTGCGTGTTTTGAATTTACTTGTTCGTCGCCAGCAAGCTGGACCTCAAGCTCGCTACTTCGCCATCTTGTTTTCACCCCAGTACCAACCTCCCCAATTCAACTCGACCCGCCTCAACTCCCACCACCAAGGACATCCCGACACCTGAGCTTTCTCTACCACATTCCTTTGCTCTTCACACACACCTTTTCCCAGCATTTCACATTCCTACCGCCCAAGTAGGAAATTCGCATTCCTCGATCCCAATCGAGAACCACAACACCAAAACTACCCGAACTTCGTGATACCCCAATTGGAGTCAGAAATCGCACTCCGCGGTGAACCCACACCCAATTCACCTTGTCGACCTCCCCTCGACCTCGTCCAGCAGCAGCTCTGACGACTCCATTTCCTCCCATTTCTAACGACCCTAACGAAGTGAACGAACCTTTAACGCCAACTCCCACGCAGCGCCAGCAGCAGCAGCGTCCCTTACGTCGAACACACATTGAAGCTGCATCTGCCGGTATTAGTCCACCTCCACGAGTTCGCTTTGCACAAAATCAGCCTAGAAGCGAGGAATTGACTCATGATTTCGACGAAGATCTCGCCTCTTCAACACCAATAGCAAGCTCTCAACACTACTCTCCCGAAGCTGAAAGACGACCTCACCGTGCCCTGCGAATTTCTCGAACCACTGCCAGTGCGATCCTTTATACCCTCGAAGAAGCTTTGAGACAACCCAACCCCTTCACACCTGATCTTGTGGAGGAGAACGCTTCGATGTCCGATCTGATCGGTGGAGGGTCTGGCCCTGCAAGCAATAGCAGGACCGGGAATGGCAGACCTCAACCCCCACCTGGAACATCTGGTTCGCCCAGTCTCAAAGGTCCTAGGGAGATTATGAGAGAGCGGAATGCAAGGGAAGCTAGGAAGAAAGCAGAAATGGAACAGAGGGAGGCTTTGGAACGTGCAAGAGCTGCCGAGGAGGCAAGATTACTCGAGCAAGATAGAAGAAGAAGTGCGGAACGAAGGGCAGCAGCTGCTGCTGGTGCTGCTGGTGCTGCAGCACAACAAAGGGCCAGTGGAGAGTCTGGCCAGCGGACATCAGGTGGAACAGCTGGTCAAAGAATCTCGGATGGGTCACAACAACGCAGATCGGATCCTCCGCAAGAAGAGCTTCAAGGTCTGGGGCGTGGTGGAAGAGCAGTAGGAGGTGGTGAGAGTGCGCCATCTGCCAGACCAAGGCCTACTCAACAACAGCAGTCTCAGCCACCTAGACCTATTCCTGGGACATCACGATCAAGACCTGCTCAAGCTGAGGCTGAAAGTGGTCCGGCGCTGACGTCACAACCAGCGACCAGATCTTCATTTCCACATGCCTTTGAACGATGGGAAACCTTGTCCGCTCATTGGGAAGGTCTCACATCTTTCTGGATACGAAGATTGGAAGAGAATAGCAACGATCTGAACAGGGATCCATTATCGCAACAACTGTCTCGACAAGTCACCGATCTCTCGGCTGCAGGTGCAAACCTTTTCCACGCTGTGGTCGAGCTGCAACGATTGCGAGCTTCATCTGAGCGAAAATTCCAACGTTGGTTCTTTGAGACTCGAGCTGAGCAGGAACGTGCACAAGAACTTCAAGCAGTCCTGGAAAGCAGTCTTGAGCATGAGCGTGGAGAGAGAGCAACAGCTATCGCTGAGGCGGTCGCAAAGGAGAGAGAAAAATCAAATGTCACCAAGCAATTGGCCGAGATGAAGCGCGAATTGCAAATATCAAAGGAAGAGGCAAGAAGAGCTTGGGAGGAACTTGGACGCCGAGAGCAAGAGGAGAGGGATCGCACTGCAGCTTTGAAGGATGGTCGGCCTACACTTATCGGTGGAGTTCAGGTTGTTCCTATGATGCAAGGAGTTCCTAGCAGACATACTAGTGCCCGAGATCCAGCACAGTATTCTGCTGCCGAACCCGAAGGACCTATTGATAACAGCGATCTCGCTTACCAAGAGTATTCTCGATCTCAGAGATCAGAGCCAGCCGACCCTTTCACTGAGACCCGAACCAGCTCTCGACCAACTTATACTGAGGCAGATCTCCCTATGCATCCAGCCTTCACCAATTCCCAAGAAAATTCGGCAGCCCCAGCCGTTCAACCTGCTTCTCCTTCCGCATTCTATCAACAACACCAAGGCACTTCCCTGCATCCAGACCCAACATTCCGCCAACCATCGGTCCCATCGGAAGCAGGTGCCATGAGTGAGGAGGAGTACGAGATTGATTCACAAGGTCAATTCATCCGTGATGCCAGAGGCAACAAAATCCGTTACCAAGGCCCTCCCTCTGACGCAGACACAGATGAATATGACGTTGCCTCAGAACGCGAGCGTGAGCAAGCGAACCTCCAACGGTATGGTCAAGTCTCCGGCGTCGAATATGGACGCGGACCTACCTCTACCTCTGGGGGCCCAACCTCGAACCCGACAATCTCGGAACCTGTCGATTACTCGGGCCAGGGTTATGGTGCTGCAGCTCCTGAGTGGGCGGCTGTCCCGAGACATCATCACCCTACCAGATTGAGTGATGTATTGGAAGAGGACGAGAGAAGTCGAACGAGTGCAGGTGCGAGTCAGATGAGTCGACGGGAAACCTAGGAATACACCCTTTCGAACCCGAGACTTCATCCAGACTTCATTCAGAAACCACTATCTATGAGTGGTGATCCCCAGCATCACTCACACACTACCTAGAGCTTGTTAGGCGCAACAAGCGAGCGAGAAGAGAGCACAGCATCTGTATGGCGTCTTCGGTGTTGTGGTGTACGGAGAAAATGAGAGAAGAGAAAATTGGGTTGGTGGTTGTCTATATGTATGGGCTTTTGGCTCTTTTGGCGGCGGATGGATGGATTTTGTATGTTTTTCTTGTTACTTACTATGTTGTGGGAAATCGTGTGGTGGCACGATGATAAATAGGTATGGTCAGGAAGACTGGAAAGCGAGCGAGCGAGCATGCTAAGCATCATGTTCTTGCTTTCTATTTGTTGAATTTGTCGGAGATCTGGTGTTGAGGGAGCATGGCTCGCCAAAGCAGAGCGAGGGTGGAAGTGGGCGGGTCGATGGGAGAAAAGAAAGAGAAAGAGGCGTCTTGTACTGTAGGAATATGTGGCATGGCTGCTAATGGGGATGGACGGTGGGAAAGGAGGCATTCTGCGTGCATTTTGTTTGTGCATATTCTCGGCGTGTGGTTTGATTACCATGTGGGATGGTATCGTATGGTAGATACTGAATTGCTATTTCTCTTGTATAGAGAGGAAGGAGAGAGGAGAGGGGAAAGAATAGGGGAGATGAGAGAATTAATTGAACGTTGAGTGGCTCTTCTGACTACACTTATATTCCATACTGTGATACTGTCATGAGCGAGATACGTGAGTTCCATGAGAATAACAAGAGTGAGATGTGTGATGCAGGATGGAAGGTAGTTGTATTTTCGGATCTGTAATATACACCAGAGGGAACTTTAGCAGTCACTGAGTGATGCAATCTATCTCAGAAAACACAAGGGGGAACTCAAGTAAGGTATTTGAAGAGCTTGAGCTTCCACCTCGCTCTCGCAAATGATGCACCAGCCACCATTGTGGCGGGACCTGTCTGGCTGTGTGGTGGTGCAGCGGAACAACGTCCGCCCGCGCCGACCCGAGCTTTCGTGGAAATGTTGATTTGATGATCCAGATGATTGATCACTCCACTCCACTTCAAGCTTCAATCCGGACTTCAGCACCACATACATAGGCCAATTTCTGCCTCCGCAGGGACAACCAGAAAATAGCCGGGAATATGTCGAAATCAATCGTACCAAATCCGCGTGTGCTATCATCTCTTTCGAGAAACGCCTGCTCGCAATCCATTCGAACGGGACCAATATGTAGGAATCTCTCGACCTCTACCTCAGTGCTCGCCAATTCGCGGAGAGGAAATGGATCTGGAGTTGGAGCAGCGACGAGGTGTTTACAAGCTGTGCGGAGAGATGCTGTCGCCTTGGGAGGTTATGGGAGGTGGAGTGTGACTGCTGGTAGGAGCGCAGGAAGTGTGAGAGGTTATAAAACAGTGCAAGAGGCGAAGAGTCGATATAAATCAGGCGTATGTCTTTCCTCTTTCTTTCCCATCCCTTCTGCTCTCCTAAGTTCCCGTCATTTCTATATCCTCGTGCTGACAAAGTAAAAGCCCTTTTCCACCCTCGCAGGAATTCTCTTCCTCAGTAGTGGCGCAGGATTGATCTTCTACTTTCGATATGAGAAGGCGAGGATGGAGAGGAAGCGTGTGGCGGAGGCGGCGAAGGGGGTGGGGAGGCCGAAGGTTGGGGGCCCGTTTGAGTTGGTGGATCAGAGGGGGGAGAGGTGGGGGGATGAGAGGATGAGGGGGCGGTATTCGTTGGTGAGTGATGCTTTCAATATTCGGGGATGGGGTTCAGAGAAGGGGAGGGTCTGTGGAGGGGGTCCAAACAGTGATTGACTTCACATGGACGGATGCCAGCCGAGATCGGAGAAGGAAGGAAGTACATGGGGAATGACAACATGCTAATAACTACCCTTATAGGTCTACTTCGGCTTCTCCCACTGTCCAGATATTTGCCCAGAAGAACTCGACAAAATGGCCCAGATGATCGACCTCGTCAACGCCTCACCACTCCTCTCCTCCCAGACTACCTCATCCTCCACCACATCTACCACCTCCTCAAACCCCAACGCTCTTCCACCTCTCCTCCCAATCTTCATAACCTGCGACCCCGCCCGCGACACCCCCGCCGTCCTCGCGACTTACCTCTCCGAATTCCATCCCGCGATCGTCGGTTTGACCGGCACATGGGAACAGATCAAAGACGTATGCAAGAAATATCGCGTGTATTTCAGTACGCCGTCAGGAGTCAAGCAAGGTGAGGATTATCTGGTTGATCACAGTATTTATTTTTATTTGATGGATCCGGAGGGGGACTTTGTGGAGGCGATTGGGAGGCAGCATAGTCCGGAGGAGGCGGCGGGGATTATTTTGGGGCATGTAGGGGATTGGGCGCAGGGGAGGAGGTAGGTTGCAGGGAAGGATGGACTGGAGAGGATGAGGGGAGTGTCAGGGGAGAGGGGAAGGGGTGTATGATACGATACAGCTGTATACTTGTGTATTATGTACAGAATCACTTGTAAAAGCATAGATGGCGAATATGGGGCATGGAAAGGAGGGTAGAGGAAGAAAGGAGGGGAGAAGAGAAAGACAAAAGACACCCAGCTCAAATAGACGCTTCAAACAAGCTTCAAGCAAAGCCCTTCTGTTCTCAATCGTCTATGAACTGGATCCTCCGCTTCAGCCTGCGCCTCACAAAAGATACCTCTATGTCACATATACGAAGTCGGGTAGGTGAAGCGGCGTCTCATTTTCATTGAGTCCGTGCTCTCTCTCTGCCTCTAGATCACAGTTGATTTCATCCTTAATCAAAAGGAGAGACCTAGCCGACTAATCGTGCTGGATTGGACTATAAAGGAACCACATTCTGCCTCGAAACTATGCCACAGCACAAACAATCATCGACACAAGAGCCGCAGTACATGGTTATACCCCCTACGGTTGAGGTTTCATCGAGAGACGATGGCACGTTTCTTCAACTATCTTATCTTTAAATCCGATGTCTTTCCGCGCCTTGTAATTTCATGTGAGGAAATTCCGGGACGGTAGCCGTTATTGTCCATGGAATTGCTGTGGCTGTCGAAGGATGGCTGTCGATCGATGGACTGTTGTAATTTTTCACACCTCTCTACCGACTCCGCTTTTCAGCCTGCATTTATGCCATTCCGTACTTGGATTATTCAACATCGAAATTTCAACTTGCGGATCGAGAAGAACTCATTCATACCGTTGAGATAGTCTTTTGTTCACGTAAAAAGAAAAGTTCGTATCTCCAGCACAAGCATGAAAGTCTGACTTGCATAGTAATGGTTTGTGGGGGTAAAGGGCTGTGGTGAAAGGGGTATGTACTTGTGTACTGATATGTGCGAGAGGGCACTTTTATGCCTTCTCAGTAACTTGCAGAGAAGGACTGAGGGTGTCTAGGTACTGAGTTTGGGGTATGAGCGATGCCGTTTCACTTGATCTCGGTCTTGAGTTACTCGTATGCGTAGATGCCAAATTAGGAAGAGGTGAAGTGGATAGATGGAGAGGATCAAAACGCAGCTCATTTCGAGCGATACCTATTCAAGTAGTGGCTCGCATTGCAGCTGGTACTGCTAGTTCATTTTGCAGTGAAACAAACAGGGGATGAAGGGGAGCGAGATATTGGGAGAAGTATAAATATACCTTCCTGGTCGAACATCCGGTTTCGTTTAAACACTCAGAGAAGCCATTTCATATGCTATGTGCAATTCATCGATATGTAGCCTAGTTGACTGCAGTAGCTTGGGTGTAACGACCTTGTACTCTTCCGGTCATCAGTCCTCGCGTAGGCGCTTTAGCCGAGAGAAGAGGGCATGCATGTCTTGGCATTCACCATTTGAGGCAATATTATCGTTGTCAGTGCTGGAGCTGTTATCATTCGTTGGACTGAGCGGCGATTAATCGAAGAAAGCTTAGCAGCATTCTTCATGGACGATTGAGCTAAAGCGTTAGTAAAAGACCGACAAATCGGCAGGAATTGAAGCAAATAGTAAATGTCTAGATAGGTAGCTTATACTTGTCCAGAACCCGATCGTCGGTGACGATCTTGAGCTTTTATTAGTATTTACCTCTGGATTCATGTATGTGATATATATATTCTGGCTCCTAGGTGAGTCATGTGTCAGCTCTGATGCGCTCGCTCATCAATGTTTCCCAAAATCTGGGAATGGTATTCACATGCCAGCTTCCGCGTTCCATCTTAAAGAGACAAGAAGACGAATGCGGCGAATGAGGAAATAAGTATAAATTCAGCCTGCATCCTGTTAGTTACGGAGCAAATTGGTAGATATTCAGGAACATATCGACCTTATTAAGGTTCATTCCATGGTCATCTGTTTTATAGTAGGCAATAGGCGGGGTTCTCAATCAGATTTAGAGGGGAATTTTGATCTGATATTGTTGTGTCTAGCTCAAATTCAAATTCGTATGTGGAAATCTGGCGAGTATCCAGATTTGTGGTGGGGCTTGTTTATTGTTGTCGCTTAGCATGTTGTTGTCGTTTTCTCGCCACTAGCAAGCCGCATGTGGCATTCCTGTTGTACTTTTACTGAGATGACATACGCGGTGTACTGAGTTTGCAATTGATCTGTTGTCAAGAATTCATTTCCTGCTGCCTGCAACTCAGCTATCATGCAAAACCCTCGTCGACTGGGCTTTTCGTTGTCCATCAGGGCCACGTTCAATTTCTTCACTAATAATGTGATCTACCTCGCTTCAACTGATCATAACCGTTTGCAAGTGGAAATCTGGGCTGTGACAAAAAGTTAGGCTCGTAAGCATGCAACGCTAGTATCTGTCCACTGTCTGAAGACATTGAGGGGAGCTGGGCTATAAAACAACGTGTATTTGTAGGCAAGTAACGCTGCATCGGCTCACTACATTGAAATAAGTTGAAAGGACTGAGCTATATTGACTTCCCTTTTTGAGAATACTGTTCTAAGCATGGCACTAGTATTACGCAGTAGTCGAATTTGCGTGGTAAATATCTGAGACTTTATTTTTGTACCAACAGACCAGTGCAAAAGAACTTATCGCCACAATCCTCCCTCGAATCTTGATCAGAAAACATAACCGCAGCCACAAATTACACCAGGACATTACGGCGTGACCTGCATGCCGCAAATCGTGATTTCAAAACCTTCATGGTCCATTCAGCCATACCCAAACACATTTCCGCACGTCAGCAAGCTCCCTAGACCTCCTAACCCATCGAAACCATAATCTGAAATTCCATCTCCTCCGGATCAGCTTTCTGCGCCTGCTTATACCAAGCCTGAAGAACCTTCTTCAACCTCTTGAACCCCGGTTCACCCATCTGCTTCGTAGCTCTTGTCGTAGAACAATTCGGCCACGTCGGCGTGAAGATCAGCTGCTGGAAGCTCTCGAGCGGAGCTTCAGATACAGCTGCATAGAAAGAGAAGAATCCAAACAGAGTGTTGTTCATGACGACATCGAAGGAGAACCCATTCTCGAGGTTCATCTCGCCGCTGGCAGACTCGATAAGGAGCTCAAGGGTCTTGACTCCGGAGTTGTGGAGGCTGGATTTGACTATTGAGCGTTCCTGGTTGATTTTTGCTTTTGGATGGGGCCTGGTGGTTTGTTCTTGTCGAAGAGCTTTCAAGGCAGCAATTTCCTCTTCTGATGGTGTAGCTGAGAAGGGAATTGGTTCGGGCACGTGCGCGTAAGCTCCACTACGAGGTTGCGGCAGGTCTCTTCCTGGCTCGGGGGCCTCCGCAATAATTCGATCTTGCTCCTCTGTCAGGTCGTTGGCGCAGGACCGATCTGCACCTGCTTTTTTCAGGAAGTCATCAGTATCTGTCGCCAATTTCCTCGCTGTTGCAGCAGCGGCGCCCATACTAATGTTCGAGCTGTCTGAGATTGGAGCCGAAGGAGTCGCACTCATCAAATTCTTGGGGACGACAAAAGCGCTTGGTGTCACTGAAGCTGAACTCGATTGGGGCTCTACTTGCTGAGGTTGTACAGCAGCTGTAATCGTCGTCGCTCGCATTGTTGCATCAAGAATAGACGGAATTGGTGTTACTGGTGTTGTTTCAGACGAAGTGGGTTTTGACAGATTCTCCGATCGTGGTTCGCGAGCAACAGAAGCAATCGAAGCATCTACTAAAACAGCAGATTCCGAGGCATTCATAGGCTGTGCAACAGGAGGTGGAGAAACATTGGCGATAGGAGGGATCGGAGCATTTGTGTTTGTCTTGAAGCTGTTCAAACGCGGAGCATTAGCACAAGGTTCTGTTCTAATTGTACTCGGTGTAGCATACGGAGACCAATAAACCTTAAAACTTGGGCTTTGAGCTGGTATTGATGCTTTCATTTTGCTAATCATTGGCGTTAGTGGTTTTGTCAGATTCGGGACTAGAAGAGGCCGACGAGACTGCTTTCGTGGTGCCTCATTATTTGAAATTGACGAACTGCAGTCGTTCGCAAAGACTGCTTGCCGAACAATACGAGACGAATGGGGTTGTTCAGTACTGGCCGTAACTACTGGGTCGGCGTCGGCACTCGTTGAATGTAAAGTGACGGTAGGAGGTTGAAGCTCTTCCACGGGGCATATAACCTGACTGACTGGCCCCTGATTCGATGTGGAAGATTCACTCATAGAGTCCGAGCGGGCGTTTGCTTTTGGATTTTCCATGGACGCGTTGCTGTCGCCGAAGGCAATGCTTGTCGGCGACTTACGAATAGGCTCAATGGCAGCAGCAGGGCGAGGATAAGATAGAGCGGGTGGCGGTGGTGATAGTGGCGGAGGAGGTGACATCTCTTCTTGTGTGGTCATTGATACCTGTGGAGGTGATTTGGTTCGTGATTTCGATTTCTTCTCTCGTCTTCGAAGTTCCTCCCATTCAGCAGCTTCTGCGCAGACCTCAGCTCTCTTCTCGGCCCGGATACGCTCTTTGGAAGACATAACCGAGTCTTGCGAGTCAGCAGGCTGCATTTCCTTAAAGTTTTTGGGTGTTTCTAGCGCTGAGCCTCGGTTGCCATAGTGAGATAGGAATTTGTCGAAAGCCCTTGACGGACTCGAAGGGCTACTCATCGGCGGTGTAGTCGGTGGAGTAGTCGGCGGTCGAGGGTTTTCGATCACACCCTCTCGTCTGGACGTGGTGCTGATTGAGCTCGACAATGCGGGAGGCATTGGGATATCAGCAGGTCGCTCAATATCTCGGAAGTGTAACGATGAGTTGTCGGAGTGCTTTGGTGGGAGGGCAGACTGAGGAGGGTAGGCAATCAGAAGTGAGGGAAGTAGCTGTAATGAATTAGGTGCTGTCTCGTCACGGAGACTTTGTATGGAAGTAGTCGGAGCAGTCTCGCCAGATGGGGGTGTTATGGAATGCTGCAATGGTTGCTCTGGTTGATGGTTGATTGTAGTTGGTGCAGGATGGAGTGCATCTGGAACAAGCTCAATTTTTAGGTTTCTAACCTCCTCAGTCTTGTCGATGGCCATGGGATTAGTGATGTAACCATCGTCACTACTGTCATCTAGGATCCAGGCAGACTCGCGGGTTGTGCCTGGTCTGATTTTGGTATGAGTCGGCGTCTGGAAGCTTGATGACCTCAAGTCACTCAGTGGCGGTGTAAAGGCATCAGCAGCTTGGCTTCTAGTACTTGGCGTAGTGTGTTCTCCACCTCCGCCGAGTCCTTCGGCAACTGTGTTTGTTCGCAGTAAATTCCATGATTGTTCACGGACGAGAGATGCGCCGGGAGAAGTGTTTGGACTTTCTTCAGTTTGTCTGTTCAGATTGTCGGCGACAACAGCTTTTTCTGGTGAGCTATTTACTGACTGGTCATTGTTTAAGCGCAGAGTGGTGATCCTGCGAGCATCGGCGACAAGCTTCGAAATCTATCATTCGTCAACAGTCGGTCAATATGGAGAAATAGCAGCCAGAAACATTACCTCTTCATCCGAGTGGGACATGTTCTCATCTGCCATTTCCTGTGCCCCCAACTCATCTGTAGCTATCTGCAATGCATTTACTGCAATGGAAGCCAGCTGCGCTTTCATTTGGGTTACATTTTGTGGATCTCGCAGATTGGGAAACACGACTGGGCTCTTCGTTGCCTTCGAATTCCGACGCTTATTGGCCTGAGACTTCGCAGTTGGTGCCGGTTGGGCTAGCATATGGTCAATATATTCCAGCTCCCAAAGTTCCTCCTTCCTCCTCCACTTGTTGGCAAATGGCTTGGTCATCTGTGCGGCTCCATCACGCCTGAACTCCAGTACAAAGAATGGCGCTTTGGTAAGCCGATGTGTTAGGAGTTCCACCCTGTCCCGTATACGTCTCTGGAATTCAACGAGAAGCAAACCATTTTCCAAGTTTTCGAGTTCAGACCCTTTCCGAAGGATGTTGATGAGCTCTCGCGGGGGTGCCGCACCATAGTCGTAGTGAACATAGAAGTTGCGGTTATGCATGAACGTTTGGAGTTTAACATCTGCACTCTCGGGCCACGGGCTATTTTTCTAGGATTGTCAACTGGAGATCATCATGTCGTAGCATGGCTTACTTTTGTCAACCACTCTGTCGTGAAGTCCGTCAACCTCTTCACGTCGACCTTGGGGTTCAAGGTTTGGATGTATTGGCAGCAGAGCCTTGGATCTGGGTTTTTAGGCGGCTCATTCCATGGCTTGACAGTCGTCTCAGTAAGACCCTCAAGATTTTCAGCAACGCCAAGATCCTCATCATCACTCTCGTCCTTTGAAAATTAGCGGGACACTTCGATCATGAGCGAACGCGCTTACTCTACGTCTCTTCTTACGAGACTTCGTGGATCGTTTGGATCTCGCAGAGACCTGGCCATCTGCCTTTGGTTTGGGATTTGAGTGCCTTTTGATGTAGGAGGAAATTCCCTTCCGGCGGATGATGTGAGCGATGGCGTTGGTAATACTGTAAATTGAAGATGCATATCAGCAAAGTATCATGTACACGCAAATGGAGATGTTAATTCGGCAAGAAGCTTACAATTGCTGATCTCTTGGCCATACAGGTCGACCTTGGTCATTTTCGGGCCAAAGTGACTCTCCACGAGACTCCTCTACCAGAAAATTCGTCGCGCACAATACGGCATCATCAGACAAGGTGTCTCTGTTTCCAATGTAATTGCCCCGTTTTTCATAAGATACGAAATGGGCATGGAGATCTTCCAGAAACCGCTTGTACACTTCCTTTGATTCCAGTTTGCCATATCCGAGCTGCGAGCAATGCTCGTCAATGCCGGTCGTTGTAGCTCTCTTTTTACCCATTGTAACCAACTTGTTGGTGGATGTACGCTGCGGGGTATTGAGATTGGAGAAAGATTGTCGGAGAAAACAAACGATGTTGGTGCAAGGGCAAGCTTATCAAATGGCCATGGGGCGCATCTGGTTCGCAAAATGGAGGCAAACAACTGCAGGGGGGGATGAAACATGGCACAAGGATTGGAAAGATGGTAGGCACAGAGTGCCAGCAAGCAGCCGTGGTGCATCGCTGGAGCCTGTGTGATTGAGCGATATGAGATGAGAGAAAGAAAAAGCAAAGATTCACCACACAACACGCATCACTGGTAGCAAGTATTGTGGGAAAACCACAAGAATACCACAGAAGATCAGAGGCTTGCAGTACAAATTTCTACAGCGACTGGCCTCAGAACTTTATCACCAAGCCCGTTCACTGTCATGTTCAAGGTTAGATTGTGCCATTTTTGTGACGACAAGGGCAGCTGCATAAGGAGCTCTCCAAGGGTTGAGGATGGCCTGGCCCGTATGGACTAGAGTAAATGCAACGGGTACTAAGACGATCCCAAATCCAATCCATTGTAGAGTTTTGTTGGTCGATCGAACGTAATGATTCCTGCTTCCGCCCTTGCTTGAAATGTTGGTGGCTTTCTCCGCCGACCAATCCGAATCCGAGTGGCTAGCCGAGACTCTCAAACCTCTCTTTTGCCTTGTCCTTCGTTTTGTTAAGGAAATCAGCATAGGAGCCTTTCGTTTGTCGCTGCGCCTCTTCGGCAGCATCACCAATCTTTCCCCCCTGCGCGCCTAATCCCACACCTTGAGAATAGAGTTCAGTTACGATCGCATCGGTTCTTCCTGTGCCCTGCGCCCCCAGGCCTTCTCCAGCAGTCCATCCCATTTTGCCCAGTAGCGCCGCACCTTTTGATTGTACTGGAGCTTCTTCAACTTCATTCTTAGCAGTTGACGTTCCAGGTGGCTCTTTCGCACGGTTGTGTTGTGCAGCAGGTTGCTTCGGCTGATTGAAAGCTTGCCGGCGCTCCTTGGCTCGGTCTCTGTAAGCACCCTCTGCCGCCGCATCTCCTGACTTCTTGAGCTTCGCCATAGCTTTCGCGACAAGGTCTTCATTTTTGAGGTTATCACGATGAAGCTGACTCATGCGTTCATGTTTATTCACCTCGGCCTCCGTCTTAAACTGACGTGCACATAGAATGCAGCATTTACGATCCAAGTCTGCAAAGGTTTGGCTCGGGGGTACTTCTGGCGTGGACTGCTTCTTTGGGGTCGATTGCGGATTAGTAGCATCGTCCCCAGCTTCTTTCTGGGGAAGACCATGGATCTCTGCATGTCTGTTCGTCCAGAATTGGAGATGAGAGGCCACAACTTTAGTCTCTTTTTCCGTCTTTCTCTTCTTGACTCTTGGTTCTCCTTCATTTCCTGAATTGATGAGACCTTCTTTTGCTGCAGCCAAGGCAAGTTTGGTATGTTCGGATTCCTTGCTTTTCACAGTGGATCGTGAAGGAGGAATAGCGGTAACAAGTTCGCTGGCGTATGCTGCTTCGTCCCAGTACATCAACTTGACAGCTGAATTTGACAGAGGGCTGAAAGTGAACTTCGCGTACTCTTCCCCAACCTGGTGTAAGATCGGTACGAAAACCCCAGCATGGATATATGATATCGTGACAGGCTTAGAAGAGATCGTAAATTTGTCCGACGAATTGTATTTGACCATGGCAGCCTGTGCATCCTCAACAGTGCTGAATTCCGCAAAACCGTATCTCCAGCTGTCATCGGTCTTCCTATCACGAACGAGAAGAACACGTTGTAGAGATCCGTCTTTGGCACCGAGGCTTGCGTCGTTGGTCGTTGAGGAGATTTGTCTCTTCTTGGATCCCTGTCTATCAGTCGGCGGCGAGTTTGCCCTCGTTTTATACAGCTTTCCAACCCCCTTAGCAAGTAATTCCTCATTGACGCCAGGTTCCAGACCTCGGAGGAGGAGAAATTGAGATGCAGCGCCATCAGGAGAAGCATCGCTATCACCGGTGGTCGCGAAGCCAGAAAAAGCAGACATGTTGCTCTGTGCAACGACAAGGCCATGTGCGGTTGACCCTGCTCTTGATTAGAACGCCGAATTAAACAGAGAAGAATACTCACGAGTTCTAGGAGCATTGCATCGGAAGCAAAATGTGCGATGAGAAAAATTTGGTAGGAAGCACTGCCATATGTTAAAGTGAGAACTATCAAGGAATAGTAAGAGACCTACTACATCACATTTCCAATCATCTTCGCCCCTTCCGGCCTTCTCACGGTCGTCTCGCTCTCGACCAAAAGCTATCCGAACATTTGTAGCTTCTGTGGGGCCAGCTTCGGTAGGGTCGTACACGCCATAGAGGGGTACCGTTGGGTAATAACGATCGAGGAAACGTCTCGCTTCTGGAATGCTCGTAAATTGCGCAAAGGCAAATCCTTTTGATTGACCTATGGGGTATTAGAGCCAGAAATTCCGAGTTCGTTAGATGCATACCAGTACGTTTGTCCTTGATCAATCTGACTTCTTCCAAGCCCTCAAGTCGCAATGTATGTTGTAGTTCTTTCAAAATCTGTAAATTGGAGAGAAAGGCCATACGGCCAATCTTATGCTTAGCCAAAGTTCAAGAGTTGCTCAAGTAACACTTAGGGTGAAATTAGGTTGGAGTTGAGGATCCGCAAGAGGGTAGAAATGGGGCGGCCAACGTCTTCCTGTGTCCAATCGAAGGGAAGTCCTTCGAGGATAACATTTCGATTTGGAGGTGCTCCGAAATAAGGCGATCGACTTCGGCTTTTGTCTCGACGAGGCGACTGGTATCCTTCTCTATCTCGGTCTGTATAACGCGCTCTGCCTCGTGGGGACCTCGATCGATCATATCCCCGTTCATAGCTATCCGGCCGGTCCTCCCTGTAACGGCGCTCATTGCTGGCAGAGTTGAAAGCTCTATCCGTACCCGATCCTCGTGGAGGTGTTCTTGAATCATCTTTAGACATCGAATATCAGCATAGTTCCAAGTCAGGCTCTATATCCAACTCGATTACCCTTCCACGTCTGGTAGCCTTGCGACGACGAGCCGCGGTATTCGGCCGCGTAAGGCTGGTCGTCGTACATCGCAGAGTCTTGGTTGTAGGACGAATGTGTTGGGCGATTTCTGTCCATGGTGCCGAAATAGGTCTGGATATCTGTTGCGAGAGTGTCGTGAAGTGTGTTCGGTTCTATCAAAGTAGATAGGAAGCCTTGTCGGGGCAAATGAGGCTGTTTTGAGGCGGCCGCTTAGTCACGTGGACTTGGCAGAATTTGGCTCTCGAACTTTTTGGTCATTTCGCAAACAGGCTCACTTGGATTCAGATAGTATACTTTTACAACTTTACAACATGGCGAAAGAGCTGGAAGATGACGGATGCTATATTGCTCTGACGGATGACTTGCTTGATGCGAAGTCCATGATGGATCGGGTGCGAAGTCCCAAAGCTGGGGCCATTGTCCTATTTGCTGGTACGACTACCTTATTCTACAGAGCATGAAAGATTCTCATTCTTCTAGGTACCACCCGTGATAATTTCGGTGGTAAACCTGTAAAGGAGCTCCAGTATACCTCGTACGAGCCACGTGCTCTCCAGACGATGCTCAAAATATGTAAGGAAGTCAAGGAGAAGCATTCCCTGACGTCAATCGCCATGATCCACCGCTTGGGCGTCGTGCCTATTGGGGAAGAGAGCATCTTGATTGCTGTATCATCTCCCCATAGACAAGCTGCTTGGAAAGCAGGTGAAGAGGCGTTAGAAGAGTGTAAGGAGAAAGTTGAGGTGTGGAAGAAGGAGGAGTTTGGAGGCGATGAAGGTGGGGTTTGGAGGGCAAACCGGGATGGAGCGGCCGGAGTGAGGATAGATGGAGAACAGAAAGCAAGTGAAGATAAGCCAAAATCTGGTCCTCATGGGCCGATACTGCGACCCGGCAGGCCTGGTGAGCGAGGACATGGACCGGTGGTGCACCCGAACAAACTTCCGAAGACACAATGATTCGCTAAGATGGGTCTTGTCGATCGCTCTATTGTCTTAAAGATTTATAGTCTCGATCGGAGGAAAGCTTTGCATCTCCGAGTATCTGCACATTAAGAGGTCAACTCGGTCGACATCGCCGGCTTCGCGAAATGCTCGTTGTGTTGAAGGCTGTCTCATTGCTTGATCTTGGGGGTTCCAGGCAGTGCTTGGCAGATGGAGACTTGAATCAATATTGAGAGGCGGAAAACTGGGACTTCTATCTCCCCCTTCAATATGCACCTTAGCATATGACTAAGCTATCACTGTCGCGATGAATCATTTTTGTCAAGGAGGGCGTCGTGTGCCCTTCTCGTTCGATTGGCGTTCCGTATTGCTCCTTGTCGATCATTTGGGAGCGCATGACACCATTCTATCATGCTGAAATACCGGTCAACCAACCAGCAGTGGATTGCAATGATCTAATCGCACCTGTCTGAAGTGACAAAAGACCTTCTGCTCTCCTGGCCGGAGATAAGCAGGGAGATAATGAGACCGGTCGGTCCGCTCTACTCCCGACAGCCAGTTGCCTCCGCATGTGTGTTCTCGATCTTCAACTACTTCTTCCCTTTACGCCTACATGTGGGAACATTGTCTCCTGTATCGTCCATTGCAGCTAGATAAGTAGCTGAAATCTAGCATGCTGTCGGACTGAGGCACCTTCGTTTCCTGCTTATTCTCATTCCTATGCTCTTTTCGCTTAGGCAAGCTATCACAATTCCAAAACAGACGGATCAGACCTTCCCTTCCTTGTGAAATACCCACGGCACATGTTGTGTACTTTTTTTTACAGTTCCTACGAACAACTTTTTACTTCATCGCTCGAAACTCTACGATAGTACGAAGCAAAGGGACAAAGTTCTCGAGGTCCTCTTCGGCTTGCATCCTCCGCCTGAGATTCCTGCAACTTCTTGTTTTGCGTCTACAAGACATCGCATCCATGTCTCTACCACATCTCTCGATTTCAGCGACACAATGCGAAGTGGATCGAAAAGCCAATGGTGTATATTCTAATCAGGCTCGGATTGAAGGAGTCAGTCAAGCTGAGGAGATAGAAAAGCACCATAACAAGCCTGAAGATGGAGCGAATAGTATCAAGATTCAAACTGATCAGCCAGTACACCCTCAACAAGCTTTGAGTGTGAGCCAAGCTATCGCTTTCCAGGACGATTCGGGAAACCCTGGTGCAGACCAGGATGGAATCCCACCAGAGCCTCTGTATTGCATTCTTAGCGAGCCTGCAAAAATCTCCATCATTCTCATCGCTTCCTTCGCTGCAATCATATCGCCAATATCAGGAAGTATCTACTTTCCTGCTCTCGACTCGCTTGCGCATGATCTTGATGTGTCGGTGTCATTGATCACCCTAACCATCACAGCCTACCTGGTAAGATAAGGAATTCCTACACACTGCATTGTGGCTGATGAAAGTTGATGATAGATCTTTCAGGGGATTGCACCCTCATTTATTGGCAATTTCTCCGATAGAAACGGTCGACGCCCAGCATACATCATTTGCTTTGTGATCTATGTCAGCGCCAACATCGGTCTCGCTCTTCAGAATAACTACGCGGCACTTATGGTCCTACGCTGTCTCCAGAGCTCCGGTAGTAGTGGGACAATTGCTCTAGGTAGCGCTGTCGTCGCGGATGTGTCAACACGGGCTCAACGTGGCAAGTATATTGGGTATGCTTCGATGGGTGTTACACTTGGCCCCGCTCTCGGCCCCATCATCGGTGGTCTCTTGAATCAATTTCTGGGCTGGCGCTCTATTTTCTGGTTCCTCACGGTGTTTGCTGCTATTTCTTTCGTAGTCATCCTCATCACTATGCCCGAAACTGCTCGTAACGTAGTAGGCAACGGTTCAGTGCCACCTCCACGCTGGCAACTTTCCTTGACTCAGTACTTCCGGCAACGCAGACATATGCCACATCAATCTACCGTGGGTGTAGAGACAGTTCAAGTAGGGGGGAAGCGTACCAATCCGTTTGCTTCTCTCAGAATCGCGGCACGGAAGGAAGCAGGCCTCATCCTCTGGTATGGATCCCTCCTCTACGCCGGCTACTTCGCTGTTCTGAGTACGCTTTCTCCACAACTGGCAGCACGCTACGGCTTCAATTCCCTGCGGGTCGGGTTGTGCTATTTGCCGCTGGGTATAGGAAGTCTGACGTCCCGCTGGACAGTCGGCCGGATACTGGACAAAAACTTCCATCGCCTTGCCCATGTCCACGGTATCCCTATCATACACAATCGCCAGCAAGACATTTCTTCCTTCCCTGTAGAAGTGGCAAGGCTTCAGATCACTCTTCCTCTAGTCTACGGTTCCTGCTTGGCCATCGTCGCCTATTCCTGGGTGATGGAGTACAAAACATCCTTAGTAGGACCCTTGATTATGCTTTTCTTCGTTGGACACCTGGTCACTGGCGCTTTCACTTCTCTTAGCACGCTTATTGTGGATATGAATAAAGACGCGCCTGCTACAGCTGTTGCGGCAAATAACCTTTTCCGGTGTCTGATGGGCGCCGGCGCTGCCGCTATCGCCAATCCACTTATCGATCGCATTGGAATTGGTTGGACTGGAACTTTCATTGCTCTCCTCTGGTTTGCCTTCAGCCCAAGTCTGTGGGCTGTCAGAAAATGGGGGATAGAATGGAGATCTGAAGCGCATGCCAGACAGGAGCAGAAACGGAAAAAGAAAGAGAACGGTTTGCAGATTGACCATCCAGATCTGGAGGCTGGACAAAACAGGAAGTCCCAAGCTGGAAGGAAAGAGAAGCCAAAGTAGAAGCCGCGACCTCGTGATCAGGAATCCCAGAAGTCGAATGCATGGACACCCCAAAGGTGCTTGCCGAGCTTTGCAACAACATTCCTATCGACTCTCCCTGTCTCGAAATTGAAAGCTTTTCTCGTTGAAAACTCATCATCTTTAAGGCGGAGGACGGTATACATTTTGGAGGCGAAAGCTCTTCCCTCCACTTATCACAATGAGATTCCTATTCATTTAGTGATATCTTGGGGATATGGCGTCCTCCACTTTAGTGTGTGCATTCCAGGCACAATTACTTGGATTTTCCCCAACAGAGCTTCGCTCCTTCGGAGATGTGTTAATTCATTGACTGTTCTCCCTTCCTGAATCCCAAAATAAACACAGAATGCAGCCACCCATCCTGCCAGTAGCGTGGAGTTCACGATATCCTGTTCTCTCACAACGAGCTTCAACTAGATGTTGGTCTTTCCAGCCACCTCAGGCCCAGAGGTCATCGCCGCCAGCGCGCATGATTCCCTACAAGCAGGTTGGGTCGCTAAAGGCCCAAGCCCATGACCGCCGACTCAGCCTCCCCAACTCGAGCTTGATCATCCTTCATCACTACGACACGATATGACCAGTAAATCCTGGGGTTTAGCGTTGGTGGCGCTCGAAGACCACTCACGGCAAGCTCAATCAGTCTTGGCTAACGGCTGAACATGCCTTCTCGGCTGGCGGGATCGCGATAGAAGCTTGGTCGGACTATTTTTAGAGGGAGGTCAAGGTTGCATCGAGAATTTGCTTGAATGATTAGGGTGGGTGAGTTTGAATGTTTATTTGTCGAGGCAGAATCATTTTCGATTGGCATGATGCTCGATACGATATTGTTATTCATTGTTTGTGTTCGATACGAAGAGTTCTATGCGGGGTAGTCCTCGTGGTGTCAGCCGATTATTTGTGTTACGTTTTTTTGTTGGAAGGCATCGACATTTCTTGTGCCTTCAATGGTCTCACTCTCACTGCAAATCTCAGCTCCTGTATGAAGCCATAATCATGCTTCTGCTAGGAACACTTGGCACTGTCACTTATCTGCAAGGCTGAGAAGTTCATTGCAGCCAACGCTAAGCTTACATGGCAGCCGAAACCCTGACCCATGAGGCACAGGGACGCCTTTTCTGGCGAAGCTTTCCGTCTCTTACTATTTCTTTGTCCGGTACTCATTTCGACTCTAACATGCTTTCAATGGCCGCAAGTGGAGCGATGCTCACATGTCCCTACAGGCTGCAGCCGCAGCGCAGCAACCAACTCGATTTCTTGTGTAAAATTCATCCATGCCAGAGACTTAGTCGGAAGCTCTTCCGAGAACCAGAGCATTCAATTGGACGTGACTTAGAGCATAGCCCGTGTTTGTTGTCGATAATCCTTCACAAACATGAACAGGATCTCAGGATGGCTGTTACTTGGCAGTTGAGGAACGAGTTTGTCCTTGGGTGATGAGGGCTGATGGGGCGTGGCAAATCAGTCTGGCTTTGATATACGAGATATACAAAATGATGAAGTATAAGTATTCTCTCGAACGCTTCTCTTCAGAAGACAACCTCAATCTCACCCTCTACACTGAGTCCTCCTTGCTCCTCGAGATTGACTTCTAATCTTGGATTTCTCCCATCTCTTTGGTGCATACCAACCGCCACCATGCGTGTTGACTTCCTTACTCTCGCTTTCCTCTTGGGAGCAACCACCACTTCGGCTCTTCCAAACATCCAGGGAAGCAAGAATATTGCCCGTGACGGACACGGCAGCTGGAGCTCTCCAGCTCCGCCCGCTCCAACTGGCTACAAAGAAGAACACTGCGGCGATAAGTGCGGTGGCGTCTGCGGTGACGGGATCATTCAAGTACCAGAGGAATGCGATCTCGGGCCAGAGCTGAACGGAAAGGAAGGCTCTGGCTGTACTGCTGACTGCCGCAAATGCCCTGTCGCCGTTTGTGGGGATGGAAAGCTTGACCAGGGAGAAGAGGTTCGTTCAATCATTCAATCTCCATTACTTCTTTCTAACCATGGACAGTGTGATCTGGGTGCTCAGAACGGCGTCCCAGGCTCCGGCTGCGACAAGTCCTGCAAGAAATGTGCCGTGCCCGTGTGCGGGGATGGCAAGCTTGACGAGGGCGAAGAAGTTCGTATTCTTTGACCTCAAAGTACGGCGAAATACTGACAACTTATCAAGTGCGATTTGGGTGACCAAAACGGCGTTCTAGGCTCTGGCTGCGATAAGTCCTGTAAAAAATGCGCGATCCCTGTCTGTGGGGACGGACATGTGGATGCTGGCGAGGAAGTGTGTACTCCTGTTTTCTTTCAGTTTTCAAATACTAATAGCTTTTATAGTGCGACTTGGGTGGTCAAAATGGCGTTCTAGGCTCAGGTTGTGATGCCACATGCAAGAAGTGTGCAGTCCCCGTGTGCGGCGATGGCCATCTTGATGCTGGCGAGGAAGTGAGTTCGATCTTGTATATTTTCATACTTTCAACCATGCTAATTAAGCACAGTGCGATCTAGGCGACAAGAATGGGGTCGAGGGCTCTGGTTGTGATAAATCATGCAAGAAGTGCCCCATTTCTGTTTGTGGAGATGGTCATCTTGACGTCGGAGAGGAGGTAAGTCTTTGAATGAAAGTTCTTGTTCCTGTCATAAGTACTGACAGGACCATAGTGTGACCTTGGCGATAAGAACGGCGTTTTAGGCTCTGGTTGCGACGCTTCGTGCAAGAAATGCCCAATTCCTGTCTGTGGTGATGGGCATTTAGATGCTGGTGAAGAGGTTTGAAGCCCACCTTCCTGTCAAGTGACAATCATCATGAGCTTGGTGCTAATTATACTACAGTGTGACCTTGGAGACAAAAACGGTGTTTTGGGTTCCGGCTGCGATGCTTCATGCAAAAAGTGCCCTGTCCCTGTCTGTGGCGATGGGCACTTGGATGCTGGAGAAGAGGTTAGTAAAACTTTCACAGTAATCGATTGTTTTTCAAGACACTCGAATAACCTCTCCTGGCATTTTCTGACCCAAGCTACAGTGCGATCTTGGCGATCAGAACGGTGTCTTGGGCTCCGGATGCACTAAAGATTGCAAGACCTGCCCGGTCCCAGTTTGTGGCGATAATCACGTTGATGAGGGCGAAGAGGTTCGTCTTGCTTAAGCATCTTAACATGATATCACCGTATCTGACTATAATCGTAGTGCGACCTTGGCGATCAGAATGGCATCGAAGGTTCTGGCTGTACGAAAGACTGTAAGAGCTGCCCCGTACCCGTGTGTGGTGATGGGAAGCTCGATCATGGCGAACAAGTAAGTATCTCTCATTCGACTTGATGAAGTTCCCCTCGATGCCTCACAGGCGCCATTTCCCCGATGCACTTTCGATGCTAACCGAGCCTAGTGTGACCTTGGAGATAAAAACGGTGCCGCTGGCTCTGGATGCACTAAAGACTGCAAGACGTGCCCTACTTCATATTGCGGAGATGGCAAAATTGATGCTGGTGAGGGTTGTGATTTGGGTCCGCTCAATGGCGCCTGGAATTCTGGCTGCTCGGCAACTTGCCAACCCCTCCCAGTCTGCGGAAATGGCAAGATCGAAGATGGAGAGACCTGCGATAAAGGTTCAGAGAACGGAAAGCCTGGCTCCGGCTGCGATGCAAACTGTCGCACCTGTGGGGTATGCGGAGATGGTAACTTGGATACCTTCCTCGGTGAGACCTGCGATCTTGGACCATTGAATGGACAAGAGAACAGTGGTTGCAGCAAAGATTGCAAAGTTCTTCCGGTTTGCGGCAACGGTCATGTTGAGGAAGGAGAGGAGGTAAGATCCCTGACGTGAGCCTATCACATGGTTGTATACTTACTAGGTCTTAGTGTGATGCAGCAGGTGCCAATGGCGAGTACAACTCGGGTTGTTCAAAAGACTGCAAGCTCTGTGGCTACTGCGGCGACGGGAACATCGATCATGGCGAGACCTGTGACAACGGATGGCAAAACAACGGTGCTCCTGGAAACGCATGCTCTTGGAACTGCACTTCGATTGTCTGTGACTACGCCTGTGGCAATGGCATTGTCGAGCCAGGAGAGAACTGTGATCACGGCAGTTCCAACGGCAAAGACGGCGATTCTTGTACCGCGGAATGCCAATGGGCAGCACCAAAATGCGGCGATGGAATCACCCAATACCCCGAGGAGTGCGATGACGCTGATTTGAACGGATCCGAATGGTCTAAGTGTACAATTGACTGCAAATGGGTTGAGCCTTGTGGAAATCCTCAACCACCAACCTGTGGGGATGGTATCATTACATTCCCGGAAGTCTGGTAAGTCAAGACTCTTCATTCGCATTCGCAAATATGAATTAGGAACACAAGCTAACGCTCCTTAGTGATCTTGGCTATCTCAACGGACAAGCTGGTAACAATTGCACCTCTGACTGTACTTTCTGTAACGATGAGCCCTCTTACTGTGGTGGTAAGTGCTCTCTCCCTAGCCACATGACCCTTTGCCTTTGCGACACTCAAATATTTCTTGGCATGAACTGACTCATGACAGACGGTGTCGTTGACGACGGAGAAGAGTGCGATGATGGTAAAGACAACGGTCAAGCGTGGTCTGATTGCGACAAGACGTGCAAGAAGAAGAGCACCTCAACCTGTCCTCAAGTCTGCAATCCCAACCCGTTCTTCAACAAGTGCCACATCACTACCAGCTGTATCGGCACACCTAGTGGATCAGACTATTGCGCATGCAGAGCTGGTTATCGAGCTGATGGTTTGGAGACGACCGACGCAAAGCAGTTTAGACTTGCATTCCCAGGACAAGAATACCGAGTCTTCGTCGCCCCTGGTGTTGAGTGCAACACTCTCTGCACTAGCCCCTTCCCAGGGCCAGATAGCTGCCAAGAAGTCCCGGTCCAGGGGAGCTGCTAACTAAGGGCTTCTAGATGGTGGAGTCATCGTTTTCTGCGGGAGTTGAAGGTGTCCCATTTTCATTTGTCTGGCGCTTGAATTGCTTATGTTCCTTGGATTGGTTGCAATTTTCCATTTGTCGGGGCCTCGGAAAATGGAGCATTGGATCGGCTGGAGCATTAGGGTTGTTTTCATCACTCCTTCAAGAAGCGTGCATAGCATTCGTCGGGTTTCGGATCGGAATTGGGACGGTATCGGTGCATCCTCACGTCACTCCTTAGCGGTAATTCGTATTTGATGCTGCTCAAATTAGTCAATATTACTTGCAGTTCGCTCTCGATTCTTCTTTGCAGTTAAAAATAATGGCTTCTGTCTGTGCATCAAGCTTGTGATAGTGAATTTTCTGCTTTCAGAGGAGACAGAAGTTCTTCAAAATACTAAAGCGAAAAGGGGCTCGCCTACAGTATTCAGCGAGACCCAAAACGCCCAGTTAAGCTGTAGATGGGACTTTGCCGTCCCACTAATCATGCTCATCTAATCAGTAATACGCACTTCTGTTCTCCCACCCCGGCCTTAGATATGCTGTATCCTCAATTGTCAGTCCACTTTCCACAACACCGATTACATCCCAGTCAATGCTAATGCTTGCTCCCTTTGCATCCATAGCCCAGAGACTGACTGCAATAGTATTCTCGCCTTGGTAGTCCAAGATACCTGGAAAGACGGGAAAGACGACCTGATTGCCAATGTGTGGGATATACTTTCCAAACTGGTATCCGTTGACATAGACCATCGCTCTCAAGATTGATCCTGCGGGACTGGAAAGGCGGAAACCCAAGCTTACATCGAGACCAGCTGGGATGTCGAGTGGAACAGTCGTTCTGTACCATCTCATGCTCGCTTCTGACAACCCAACGTCTGGAGAGCTAGAGTTCCAAGACTCATCAGAGAAGCCAGGGAGATGCCATCCGAGCCGTTCACCATGGAGTCCACCCTCGTTGTATGGGCCTCGGACTGGATCAATGTTCCTTTCTCCTCCAGCTGTACCAGCAAGCTTCCATTCCGTGAACTTCCCGCCTCCGATGAGAGTAGCATTGTAGATGCCGCGAGGATTCGTGGCTCCAGAGGTTTGATCGTGGCCCATGTTGTCCAGCACTACAGTGAGAACATTTTCTGACTTTACAGTGGCGTTGGCGAAGGAAAGAACCAGGGAGGATCTGGTGACAGACTTTGATCCAATCCAAGATCCGATGAGGTCTCCGTTTAGGAAAGCTGACCATCCGCTAGAAACTCCACCAATAAGTGTCAGGTTCACGCCAGTGGAAGTTCCGTTCAAAGTCGAAAATCGGCCACGGTAAATGAAGTGTCCTGAATGGTAACCTGCACGTAAAATGAGTTCTGCAGAGAGGTTGCCATGAAATCAAGGAGTAACATACCATAATCATCAGCCCACAACACGGGTAGCGTGGCTGGCTTCGTTGGATTCTGGGTGCTTGTATGATTCGCAACAGTCCATTTTGAGTCATCATATTCAGCAAGGCGTTCGGGCAAGGCATCTGCAGCCTTCCAATTGGTCAAGGCTGGAAGTCCTGTCTTGATAGATTCGATGGTGTTGGTCGCAGAATCAAGTTTTCCAACCAAGCTTCCATACTTTGTTTTTGATACTTTGATGTTCTTGCCGTTGAACGAGACTTTTGAGATCACAGAAGGAGCGTAGATCTCGACGGTAGCACTATCTTCCAAGTCTCCTTCGAGACTGAGAGTTTTCTGAGAGATCGACGCGGATCTGACGAGATATGGACCTTGTACAATGACCGTAGAATTTTCTGGCGTAAATGGGTCTTTCGAAGTTGAAGGGAACCAAGTGTTGTAAGCAGTGGATCTGTCGGTCAAGACGATTCTATGCCCATTGTCGAACTTGACCACGCACGTGCCTTGGAGCTGTTTGTACGAGACAACAAGTCCATTACTTCTCTTGTGAGTTTGGAAATCCGCACATCCCTCTTTTTTGAGAAGCGATGCGGATCTTACACCGGAGAGGAGAAACTCTCCAGATTCGGATTCAGGAAGCCAGAGAAACAGAAGTGGCGTTTTGTCTTGAGTAGAGACAGTCAAAACTTCAGCAGTTGAGTAGATCAACTTTTGCTTTCCCAGTGCGAAATCTGTGACGATGATTTTTGACTCTCTACCATTCAGCACGATCTCGTTAGTATATTGAGGAATGGTGAAGTTGCCCTCAGTAGTTGACACATTCAACTTGAATGGAGTCAGAGCTTTTGATGGAGAAGAAGTGTGAATCGTGACGTAAAATCCAGCATTCGTGTCCGGATTCCGGAGCTCGGAAGTATAGATTGCAGGATCTGTGGCAAAGAATGTTCCATTCGAGACGAGGTCAACTTTTGTCAAGTCTCGTGCGACTCGGAGGAATTGGGCGAAAAGCTTCGTTTCGTGATATTTGGGTCCGATCGTTCTACTCTCGCCTCGTGACTGTTAGCTTTGAGCACTTGATTCGGACTGGATAACTGACTGATTGGAGCACTGTAGTCATAACTTGTACCGACCATGGGGAATGGCAAAGCTCCTAAAGTCTGTTAATTCTCTTCCGTGCCATGTTCAGCACCAAGAATTCTTACCCCTGTAATGAAGTTAGCGAATGTTGTTGACATGGGAATTCTGATGCTTACCAGTTTGTCCCTCCGAATAACATGTAAACATTCATAGCGGACACTTTTTGAGCGATGTTATGCCTGTAATACACATTCACCCAGTCCGGTCCAGTGGTGTTGACGCAACCTCCTTCTGGACCACCCCAGGGATTGTAAGATCCGCCTTGAAATTCGGCCAGGAAACTTGGTTGGGTTGGTGCCACTTGTTGAAAGTTGTTGTAGTAATTGTACACTGTAAACTCCGGAACGTTTCCATTAGTCCCCGTACACTCCGTCAAGTCACAACTCCAGCATGACGGGTAATGGTCAAGTCCATAGTTGTCCACGTTGCCCCCAACACCGGCGCCATAATCTTTAGACCAGGACTTTGTATTCATGTTCGGATTGTTGTGGATGAGCGGAACATCGATGCCAGCGTCTCTAGCACATTTCTCGAGGGCTTCCATATATGCAATGGCGGGGTAATTTGGTGTTTTGGCGGCGACATTCGTCCATTGATTACCGTACTCATTTTCAATCTGATAGATGAACACACTGCCACCTTTGGTAATTTGATGCTTCGCCACTATCTCAGAGTACCTTTTGAAGTAAGGTGTCCATGCATCGGTGTATCTGGAATCATTGTTTCGGAGTGTTCCATAGGCTCCAGTTGTCAACCAGCCAGGAAAGCCCCCGGCATTGGACTCGGCATTGACATATGGGCCAGGACGAAAGAGCACATATAGACCAATTTCCTTTGTAATTTCTAGGAGTCTTTCGAAGTTGTGTGCACCCGTTTCGAAGTCGAGTGAGCCATCTGCAGCGCTGTGATAACCTAAGGGTTGTCAGATTCAGCATCAGAGACAGGGATATGGTGCTTCTCTCACCCCAATGGCCATAAAAGCTCACAGCATTGAAACTGCTACAATTAGCTATCTTCTCACCCCTCAATCCTGAGGACTTACCCCGCGGCTTTCGCCTTTTGTAAAATGTCGATCCACAATTCTGGCACTGGAATTCTCCAATAGTGTATCTGAAGAGCGGGCATTCTGTCAACTTCAACACCGCCAAAACGGAAAAATGGTGTTTCTTACTTCTCCAGACCATATGAACAGTCGTTGTCCTTTAATGATGTAACTATAATGATCCCATTCGACAACAGTGTTCAGTGAATTGTTGTGTACCGGCCATTGAACCTGAGCTGCCACCAGCTGAGCCACGCAGGCGAGACTGGCTAGAATATTAGTAAACTTCATGATTTCCAATTCAGATTCAGACGGTCGCGATCTGCTTCAACGCACAGCTCAGATAATCAATCAGAGCAAACTTACTATTAAGGTCTTCCAGCGGCCATTTAATTTTCCGCTTCTTCTCGTCCTGCAGCAGAATTTTGCATTCATCCAACTAGCCTACCTCCATTGAAGCCATACCGAGCTTCCATCGCCAGCATCTGCGGGGTATTTTGATTAAGATGTTGAAAATGACGCAAAGAATGCAGGTCCAATGCAACATTGCAGGGTTGAAAGCGATGTCAAGAGGATCGGTCCGAGGTCACGGACAATCTCCTACCGAGCTCTCCAAGAAATCATTCTTGCTCACAAGTCTTCCCGGTGATCAAGGTTGCCTCGCTGCATAACATGGTCAACCAAATTGGCTGTCATTCAGTCATTGAATTGGATCAGGAACTGGGATATCGAGAGACTCTGATTGCTCATTGTCTCCTGTTTCGGAAGCCGAGCTATTCGCTAAGGTTCAGGTTATTCCTTGTCTGTCAAACCTTCAGAATGGGAGAGTTGGCCAATGGTATCAGGCCGCACCGCGTTGATGTTGATTGTCAATTGGGCCATCATCGACCGAGAGCGAGGTGTTGTACTGTGTTGCCATGAAGAAAGCTTTCTTTGTACCTGGCAAGGCTGTTCTTAATTGGTGCGCTAGTAAGACACCGCACACCCCAGTTTCCCCGCAAACGGACCTCAGATCCGGGCCGACCTCCTTCGGCATATCATTGATTTTGGTACTGTTTTGAAAATTTGCTTCAGAGTATATCTGCTTCTAGCGAAAATTCCATCGAGCCTTTGTTCATTCGTTCGGATCGCTGAAGTATAGTCGAAAACGTCGAAGTCCATCGAAGCATCGCTTGCAGGTCATTTCGCGGAAAGCTCTGCCAAACAATTGGTTTACAAATAGATTTTCAAGAGAAAGGATAGATCACAATCTCCATTAACACGTAGTTGAAGTGTACCAGGAGAGACTCTAGTTTGACAGCAATTTATACTACAGAGCATGTCTACTTAGGAAGGAACTTCATCTTGTATGTCCAACCTCACTCTATTTTCCCCCTTCTCTCAAAAAGTACCAGCGCCAAATGCCATGACTGCTGCTACCTCAAAGCAAGTCATGATCTCTATCACCGAGATTCCTTCTTTGATCCTGCACTAGTCGCTATGCCCTTTTTCAACGCCTCGTAGTCGATGTATTCGCACCTTCCCTCCGATTTGGTCGTCACATTCGTCTTGATGATCCCAGCTTTCGTTCTGTTGGCCGTATACTCCACAGATGTCTTTTTGACGCAAGCATCGAAACCCTTGCTGCTGTCTCATCCCAGGTGAAGCAGTACAAAGCGGCACAGCGTGTCTGGGTAATATACAAGCTTTCGCCAGTGTCGTTGTAGGGGCAGCATCGTTCGAATGCCATGAAGTCGCTGCTCTGGTCGATACGCCACAATGCGGAAATTTTTGGACTGGTGCTCTCTGTCGTGACTCGACAGAATGCCAAGGCTAGCATTGTGATTCAGCATCGGTTTGAAAACTTGGACGTAGGAGTGTAAAACTTCTCGCAAGCGATGAACGTGCTCCACTCTTAAGCTTAGGGGTACGTGAAAATCTGTTGGCGAAAAGACTTGAGGCACAAGAGAACACTTACTCCAACACAGGACGCCCACAGAAGGTCGTCGAGTGCTGCCAACCTGATTGAAGCTAATGATGTCAAGTTCAACTCCATTAAGAGGAATAGCAAAGCCTTACATTCCCTGGTACCGTATAGTTCACACTATAGATTGGTTGGAGAGCCATAATGGAGAAGAAGAATGATGTTTGCGGGCGATTGATGCCTTGCATGGCTTGTAATTATTATGCCGAATGTATTGGTCAGAAAAGGTTGAAGGTCAAGAAAACGCATATGTGTTGACTTCTCTTCTCTATAGTCTTTCCGGTTCCTTCATCACAGCAAACGTTGGGACTGTGATTGGTACTCCGCTTGTTGACGTCGCTGGAACAGATACGAGCGGCTGAAAGAAAGTCCAAGGCGGCACTGACCATTCTTAAGACTCGCCTGGCTGGGCCTTCACTCGCACCCCAAAGGAGAACAAAAATCTACAATGATATTTCTGGTTTGAGAGAAGAGCGCATCTCTCCCAATATCGCTTCCAGCGGCTTAATTTCAGAGTAAGCCATCAGACATCAGCGGGCGCTTAGAATGATCAGGCTATTCACAGATGGCAAAATGCAATCGAATTTGAGGGAATTCAATAAAGACTACTGGCATCGTTGGAAGCGGCATTGCGATCCGTCCCGTCCAAGCGAGCCACTCAGCTTTTTGGTCGAATACGGTATACATGCATGGGATAGGGCGTGCGGCGGCACATGAGTGATATTATCACTTGTAATTTTCAATCCAAACTTGGCCATGTCCAGTTATTCCCAGCTTTCAAGTAAATACTGCTCTCAGGCTGTTCTTCACAAAACCAACATTTTGATTAACTCACTTAGTTTTGGCTCTCGACGATGTTGTGTACGGCTGCACCTATTCATAGCCCACCAAAAAACACAGAGGAATTCATTTGCTCTTGAGAAACCAACAACCATATGCTCCCCTATGGCCTATGGGTCCTTTTCCAGGCTCAATATCGCTCTTCGAGATGATTGTGGACCAACAATGGGTAGACCATATTCAACATGGCTAATCGAACGACCTCTTTTGAATGGCAACCCCAAGCAAGCGCCGAACGAGTGCGTTGAGAGCTTCTCATGCAGATCGCAGCAGTTAACCATGTCTAACATAGAGCAAGTTCTCGAAATAGCCTCTTGTGCCCTTTCCACTGGGCTGCTCTAGACTTTCAACAATCTGCAAAAGACTTCCGCTAGATTATTAGTGCTCGATTGCCTAGAGTTTTCTTTCGCTGACCACACAATAGTCTTCGTCTTTGTAAACCCTTCTCTCTCAGCGTCTTGTCAAATGGATCCTACTTCCAACGATCGGGGCCCATTGTGATTAATATTCGATAATGATATAGCGTAGTGAATTCTATTCCAATGATGGTAATGATAACAAACGGATATACTTTGATAGATTGCGTGTGATACTTGCAGAACAAGTTTGCATGAAATATCAAGCACAAAGATATCCAGCAAGATGTTGAAGTATTTTCTATAGATTGATAAATGAGGTCTGACCAGACGCTTCGGACCATCATAAGATACAATTTCATGTGACAGCTGCTTCACTCTACTTCTACATACAAAAGAATGATATTTCGAACAGAATTATGAGTGCTAGTTTGTAGTGATCTGATCTAAATGCCTGCAGCCCTGATGTGTTCGCTTCTTACTTCAAGGAAAGAAACAAGGAGATGCAGCTTAGGGGTTGGCAATATTCAGAACAAACCCCAAGGCCAAAATCTATTGCGAACATGATGTATTACTCGGATTCTAGACTAATCGACTCATGGATAATTGGTCAAACTCTGCATACCTGCAGTGCAGTTATGCCTGCAAATTGAATGCATCACCTGCCCGGTGGAGTATATTGCACAGAATCGTCCGGAGCATCAGGCAAAGCAATCCCTTAATTTGAGTTGGCTCAACAACTATTTTAGCCAATTCACTCTCTGTATCCATTTATAATTTGCTGCAATGATCAGTGTACGAGCTCATAAAAATAGTGCCGTCTCTTGGGAGTTGCAATGTTGCGAGCGATAAATAGGATACACCCACTTCCCTATACCACGAAGGTCATTACTAGAGCACATTTCACAGATCCAGTATGCATACAGTAGTTGCTATGCTACTGGTCTATTTTATTCTGATAGCCACTGCCTGGGCAGCAGGTCCGGAGCCAGATCGCTACTCGTCTTGCTTTGCGGACAGAGGGTGTGTTACAAAGTCTCCCCAAGATTGCCAATAGCAATTTCTTACCTTTACGCTAGGTATACAGAGAAGGGTTCATTCGAGGCCGCTGCTTTCTTGTGGCAGAACTTCAATTCAAACAGGGTCTAAGTTATTTCAACAACTTCAGTACCAACTCTTGTTATCAACGGAGTCGCGCCACCCCCAGGAAATTATGCAAAATGGGTGTTCTTCCCTCGATATATTGAGACCTGTGGAACGGTCTCTAAAAAGAACTGGGTTCCGCCTGCACAGTGTCAGGGAATGGGCTGTCCAGGTGCAACTTCTTCCACCAGCACTTGTACAGGAGAAATCGAAACATTTGCAGACAGGTGTTTCATGAGTCCAAAGATCACAGGCGGTACCCCTTCGGTGCTCTTTACAGTTCGTACGTGCCCGATTTCAAACTTTTAGATTAGGTAAAACTGTATACTGACTTGTCTCAGGCTTCGAGACCCTAGGCGGGAAACCACTTGATATTGGACAACAGCCACCCGGCTGTAGAACTCTCTGCGCGACCACAGGTGTAAATCCTGATGGGGATGATGAGATAGAGTGTGCTTCTCATAACTAGTCACTACCTTGCAAGTTTCAAAGAGCCTGTTTGAATGGCCGAACAGACTTGACAAATAGACCTGGTACATGACAGCCTACTATGGGACGCCGGTGGCGATAGAGTTGGAAAGGCAGAGGAGCCTTGGAGAACTTGCTGCTTGTTTCAAGAAGTTGGTTGAACGGTCCTTCTTCGCTCCTTCCGGTTTGTCATCTTCGTGTGTTTTATATACGCCTCAATATGATATCGCCTCTATACTTAGTGGTGGTAGACCCTGTCGTTGTAACTTTCAAAGCTTCGTGAGCACCATGTGAACCAGACGATATATGGGTAATTAAGAAGTGGCACGTGGCGAGAAGCACTGTTCCCTACCCGCCAGAAAATGTGATTTCATGGCACGCCGACAAGCAAATTGTGATTGTTGTCATGTACAGTCACATCCAAGATTTTTCAATCTAATCTCTTTTTCAAAATATAGGACAATACAGTCTGATCTAATAGTAAGTATAGCAATTTAATCTTTTACCGTTATTTATATTATATCGATAGAATCAGTACACGGCTCGTTTAGACAGCCCTCTACCCGAATGATGGCCAGCAAGGCGGCGATTAAACAAATCGCTGCTTGGACTGCTGCATAATATTCGGAAAACTTGGGTCTGTCTCCTCAGCACCTCTTTCAGACAGTAACCTTCTCAGTATACTCCATCCTCTGCTCCCCACTTCCCTCCGTAACACCTCCATCCTTCCGACCATCGCCCGCAGCGATTTTCTGGTCAAGTAGACTATCACCTGGCTTCGTAGTCCATGGCTTCGGCGCACCATCTTGAAACAGAACCTCAATCTCCTCTAGCGACTTGTTGCACGTCTCGGGATACGTTAGCCAAGCCTGGACCGCAGCTGCGAAACATAGGACTCCGAAGATGATGAAGAGCTTCCAGGTAATGTTCTGGAAGGCTGCGGGGATGAAGAGGCCAATGGCAAAGTTGAAGAGCCTGCATGTAGCATTTAATTTGATGAATTGCATTAGGGGCAGGAGGAAAGAACGTACCAGTTTGCGACTGACGCCAGACTCATACCGGTGGCGCGAGTCTCAAGAGACCAGACCTCGGCAGCATACACCCAGGCGATGGGCGCGAGCGTAAGCGAGTAAATCAAGACCAGAAGATAACAGAAGGCGATTACTGTATAGGCGGGCGAACCAGTTACCTGCACCTTGACACTGAGATTGCCGTTCAGACCGCCTGGGATGTAAGTCCCATAGCTGCCCAGCACACCTCCAACGACAAACATGCAGACTCCCATCCCAACAGCACCATACACCAATAACGGTCGACGTCCAGTCCTATCGATGAAGAAGAATGTCGCAGCTGTACCGATGATGAAAAGCGCGTATTGAATCCCAGAAGAAACCAGGCCAATGTTTCCAGTCAAAGACGCCATTTGGAAGATATAAACGACGTAGTACGTCATAACGTTTGCTCCTGACAGCTGCTGCCAGGCTTGGACTGAGGTACCAGCGAGTGTACGTCTCCACATGCCGTTCTTGAAGAAGCGGCGCCAACCTTTCTGTCCTTCTCGTTCTGCGGCGAGAATGGTTGTGATTTCCTCCCATTCGGCGACGACAAGGGAATCGGATATGTTGCCCTTCGCTTGAATGTCTGCTAGAATGGCGATGGCTTCCTTTTCGCGACCGACTTTGGCGAGCCACTGCATAATGGATTAGAACCGAGTGGCTGAGAATTGGATGGCATTGAACTCACGCGCGGGGATCTAGGAAGGAAAGGAATTCCAGCCATGAGGAATACTGCAGGAACGAACTGAGACGAGTTATCAGCATTTCTCCATGGCATACTCTGAATGATTAGCAGCCGACTTACCTGAATAGCCCAAGCAGTTCTGAACGAAGCTGTTGGTGTGTTCTCGATAAAGCTGCAACCATACCCAATGAAATACATGATGAAAATCCCCCACTCAATCGCCCACTGCTGAATGACAATGATTGACCCCCTTGTCTCCTTCTTTGAGATCTCGGCAAGGTACACGGGAACTTGTGATGAAGTGATACCCACACAGACACCGTTGAGAAGACGACCAACAATGAGCATGGGAATTCCATTACACGATGTCTGTAAAGCTGTCCCAAACAGCCACCAAAGGCACGCAAAGAAGATGGAATCGCGTCGACCGATCTTATTGGAAATTGGTCCAGCCATGAGCGCGCCGATGATGGATCCACCTGCGAGTGCGGCGCCTATGCCACCCTGCACAATTCCCTGGGGATTGTTGAAGTATTCAATGTATTGGTGAGTGCCGATAATGGCGGACATGGAGGATATGTCGAAGCCAAAACTGAGAAAGTTGTTAGGTTCATTTCATTGAGGTCCAGGAGAGGGGAACTTACAGCATACCACCAACGGTTGCGATGGAAGCGAGAAAATAGACATTGTTGATTTTGGGAAAGTGAATGGTCTTCATCTTGACGAGTATTCGATTGTCTGGACTTCCAGCTGAAAAAAAAAAAAAAGGAATACAAGAGAAAATCAGAGGCTTGGAAATGTCTTGTTTTGCTTGTTTTATGTTACAAGACGAGGAGTTAGCTTGTATTGCGGCTGCTCGACATCAGAGCTTCCCCAAGTACTTGCAGACATCTTATTGGAGCGCATACACATCTCGTGAGGTCTATCCGATGCCATCGCTAAAAACGGGAAAGAGGACCCGTTGAAATGTAGGCGGCTATTTAGTTTGTGGATGTTGCGGAGCCCCATCTCGGAACCAGAATTGATCAACACCACCACTCGGTAACGCTAGGGACCGGATTATTACATCAGTGGCTTTCTGTTCGAGTGTGATACTCATCCCTGAATCTGTGGAGGCGAATTGATGCTGTGAAAAGTTGATAGGAGCGCATAACTTGGGCGACATGTACTTCCTCCAGGTCACTCTGAGTTACCATCCAGATCTGCAAATGCTTGTATAGGCCTGGCACAGGCGATTGCGCGTTAAGCGGAACACAGAAGGGCTTGCAAATATGAAATGGCTGTAGAAGTTAAGGAGTTGTCGAAAATTAGTTCGTCGTATATGCTACTTTCAGTCATGGCTTGGGCAGAAAACTATATGAAGAGCGTCAAGCAGGAGTTGCTCACCCAAAGGGAAGTCCTATAAAACGCCTGCCTGAGATGCCTGCCATCTTTCCAACGCCATATGAATGCGGCATTAGTTCCTCACGCTATTAAAATTGTACACCGCCCGCATTTAAGTCGCTTTTCCAATCTCAATCTTCTTTACCCTCATCGTCGTCCTTACGGGGCTGGAAATTCGTCTGTGTGGAATTAGTATCGCATTGCTTGAAATAACTCCAGGAATATGGCGAAACTCAAAGCGTTACTTACAGCATTGCCGTTGTAGAACTGCTGATCGTCCTTCTTTGATTCCTTTCTCTGATCTCCCAACGTCCGAACATTAATCGAAGCGGACGCTGGAGAAGGACCAGATGCAGCCGCTGGCGCAGGTGGAGGAGCTGGAGCAGCACTTCCACCAAATAAGCTCCCAAGTGCACCAGTCACCAACCCAAGACCAAGAGAAATCAAAGAATAGCCGCCAGATGCAGCACTGGACACTAGGCCTCCACCACCCTCATAAGCAGACGTGTAATCCGCGACCGGGACAAGTATCAATGTCGCGCTTGGCGTGAGTCCGAGAGCCGTGAAAGTGTGCTCCTCCTCCGACATTTCGATATTCTTGTTGGGTAGTGGACTGAGAACTTGCTTGAATGTGTACGGGGTGTCGCCCTCTTGCTTTCCATCCACCCAAGGCCGAACATCCTTCAGAAGGCTTCCAGTCGAAGGGAATCTCGAGCGAATTGTGGATCCATCGAACAATCTGACTTGTACTGCGCACTCCTTGGCATTCGCACCTCCTCTAGCAGGTAAGGCCGATGCGCTGCTCCCAGCAATAGCTTGCTCTGCTTCCTTCTCACCCTCTAGCTTGGCCAGAGCTTCCCTCTTGCGCTGGGCTTCTCTCTCCTTTCTTTCAGCTTTGTCATCCTCTACTCGCTTCAAGATCCGAGCTCTCTCTTCGCGTGCTTCCTTCTGACGTTGTGCCTGCTGCTTGGCGTATTTTTGCTCGTTGACTGCCTTTGGATTTCCTGCTTCGGCAGCTTCCTTCTTCGCCTTAGCATCAGCAGCCCTCTTAGCTTTCTCGGCAGCGTCAAGAGCGCGCTTTTGTGCTTCAAGGCGGCGGGAGCGCTCGGCAAGGGTGGCAGCAATGTTGGCTGTTTGTTGCTCAATTCGGGAATGTTGGGTAGTTGGATTGGGCGAGGATGAGGACGATGGTCCGGCCGCTGGGGTCTGTGACTCCACAGAAGCTGGAGTATTCTGAGAGGTAGATGGTGTGGTGGAGGGGTTGGATGGAGCTGAAGTAGGTCCACGTGTTTCCAAGACGACAACAAGACGTTTGATGAAGTCTTCTTTGCTGACGCCCGATGCGATGTATTCTTTAAGTTCTCCACTCCTGAATGAGATTGTCAGATATTTTGCTATCTGCAAATGATATGAGAGATATAAATGGTAAGAAACGATGTCGGTGAGCTGTGTCCTTCTACTCCCTTCCCTATTCCATGTTTGTATGTGAGCATCAGTAGATGCACTTCACGGGAGCGAAAGGCACAAGGCGGGGTTCCTAAGCCCTCGTCCTTTCCTATGTCCTCTTGATTTTTCATGCAAGGAAGCGTCTCTTCAACCCGTCCATACGTCCCCTCTTTCCTCAGACATATAGACATACATATAGGACATGGGGGACCAACACTTGGAAGTCATTGCAGGCAAAAGAAAACAACAAGCAATGAAACATAACAATACAATGATCAATGACATAAATAAACTGTTTCAAACTCACTTGATAAGAACAAAAGTTGGCGTCTTTGGCAAAGGATAGATAGCAGCTAGAAATCCCGCCTCCTGAGAGCCAGCCACCAAGCGCAAGAGGACAGTTTGCTCAGCCAGCAAGTCCTTCAACTAGTCAAATGTCAGAACAGATTCCGCATCTCATATGGATCACTACAGTCGAAGACTTACAGAATCATCCTGCAGAAACTCATTCTCCCAAAGTTGAGACTCTTCACCACCATCTGAAGCCACCCCACTCATCAGTATGATACACCGAGATGTGGTGGGGTCATGTAATCATCCCTACCTGTGACAAAACATCCTACCAGCTTAGCCTCTTGCATGGCTAAGCCTATGCCACTCTGTAGATCTCCTTCATAGAACATCTTGAGTGACTTAATCGGATAAAGTTGTGAAGTTTTGATGTTGTTTTGAAGGGAAGACGAGCCCCAGCAAGAGATGCTGTATGTACTCTGTAGGTAGCGGAGCGAGTTGTAAGCTGCACCGGGCGGAACTTCTTGGCGCGGCCTGTTTGCGCTGTTTGCTCGAGGTGAATTTGGTCCGCTGCCGAGAGCTAGGAAAGTCGTGCATGAGCTCTATTCAGTTCACTTTACTGAACTCAACTTCACAGCAATTACGCCAGTCATGAATGCTTCAAGCTCTTTGTTACGGCAGGCTCGAAGCTTGAGGTCATGTCCTTCTAGCATCACAAGGAGTTTACGGCCTACAATCATTCAGAGCTGTCCAGCATGCCGGCACATCTCACAAAGCACCCCGCGAGCGAAAGCTCAACCAGCAGATAATCCAGATTTCATGTCTATAGTAGACAATCCTCCCAATCTTGTACGGTCAGGGAAGAGACATGGTCCTGGTCTTATAATACTGGGTATGCTACCCCAAACTCCGCCCTTCTTTTCTCTTCAATTTCCACTCGAAGTCAAGATCTAGTCTAACATGTCACCTCCCCAGCTCTAATACCCATCACGGCCTTCGCGCTGGGAACATGGCAAGTCCAAAGATTGGACTGGAAATCTAAACTAATCGCCAAATTCGAAGACCGCCTCGTCCGCGATCCTCTTCCCCTCCCACCGCAAATCGATCCTAACGCTATCCACGACTTCGATTACCGGCGCATCTACGCCACCGGAATCTTCAGACATGACCAAGAGATGCTGATCGGGCCGCGCATGCACGATGGTACAGACGGATATCTTGTTATCACGCCATTGGAGCGGAGAGGGGAAGGAACGACGGTGCTGGTAAACAGAGGGTGGATTCCTAGGAAGTTGAAGGCGCAGGAGAAGAGGCCGGATGGGTTACCACAGGGGGTGGTGACGGTAGAGGGACTATTGAGGGAGCCGTGGAAGAAGAATATGTTCACGCCGGAAAATAGGCCGGAGAAGGGAGAGTTCTATTTCCCGGATGTGGTGCAGATGGCGGGTTTGACGGGGAGTCAGGCGGTTTGGGTGGAGGAGACTATGGGTATGTTTTGGGACGTCACTTGAGGTGGAGGAGCCTTTGCTAATGGGCGGTAGAATCCGATCTACTGAAGTCTTGGGATAGAGAAGCTCGTGGCATTCCAATCGGCAGACCGGCTGAAGTCAATCTCAGGAATAATCATACACAGTATATCTTCACATGGTAAGTGATCCCGATCCCGAACGCCCAACCATGCATCTAACCATTACCAGGTATGCCCTTGCTGCCGCAACATCCGTTATGCTGTGGATGGTAGTGAAGAAGCCTCCTCAGGATATCGCCCGCCGTGTACGCCAAAACAAGGAGTGGTCATAAATCATGAAGTCGTCGTATCCACTCATTCCTGTTCCTCGTCTACCCTATCCAATTGCCGTCCCTTCTTCAATTTTGATGGTGGAACCATACGCAACTCTTGTAGAAGCTCTCGAGGGAGGTATTTCTGGGCAAGTGAAAACGGCGTTGTGGTTGCATTTGTCTGGCGTTGTCTGTACATGTATATTAGATCTCGGTCACAGTTTGATGTCTGAGAAAGGCTTACCGAGCCATGACTGCGAGAATATCACTCTCGTCGATGGTTTTTCTACCAGCATGTTTTGCATATGCTCCCAAGTCGTCACTAACCTGCTCAAAGAACCAGTCCGAGGCTTGCATGATAGCGTCCAAGGTCTCCTTGTTAATCTTCGCCTTGCTGTTTCCGGAGGTTCGAGCGAATGTCGTTGCTAGCTTCTTAACTACTCCTGCTGGAAGCGAGGGGTACGGTATACCATGCTTCGATAGCTTGACTTTTTTCTTCTTGACAACTTTACCCTGCGCCATGGCGGAACTCTCGGCGTCTTGCATTGTAGTGTCGACCATGCTGATATCTTCATCTGGGACCTCCAGCATACTCTCGTCTTGATCCTCGTCACCAATTCCATTCATCTGCTCTAACTCGACCTCATCCTCATCATCATCCTCGAGCTCTTCCTCTTCTGGGCCATCATTTTGACCGTCATACACTATCGGCTCTTCTGAAGCCTCTCTCGGCGGCACATTGAAGACAAATGTAGTTTCTGTATCATCGGCTGATATGGCTGTGGGTCTTATATCGCTTTCTCGACCGGATGCCAATGAGAGTCGTCCTTCTCCCAACGCAACATTTCTTAAAGTTTCGGTATTGTCACTGCTAATATTAGCTCTGCGCCTTCACTAGGTCGATGTACATACCCGTCTAATCCAGCATCTTCTCCTACTGGGAATTCTAAATCTCCAAAGGTCCGTTCTGCTAAATAGCTAGAGTCGTACAGATCTCCTCCATTTATCCCCATGTCGTTCAGATCCGCAAAGACATCGCTCATCCGCACGCTGCCAAAACTGCCTCGAGATAAACGTCCTGGTGGTTGCTCGCTTATTGCTCTTCTTGGTAATTCAACGGACTGTACTGTGAAGTTCTCGTCTTCCAAGCCGGCAGAGCGAGGCGGAAGCAATAGACTGTCGTCTTCGTCGTCCTCGTCATAATCTCCCATTGGGAGAGAAAATCTCGGTCTGTCCAGTGCCCTCCCATCCTCCAGCTCATCCTCGTCCGCTCCAGGTCTCCTCGAGGTAGCAACATTCTGCCCTTGTGGTGTTGGTGCGGTGGGTTGAGTCTTTGGCGCCAGTACCCTACTCAATTGCCGCAGAATATCTCGCGGTGTCTCTCTTTGCTGAAGACCGCTTTTCCTCCTGTCCTTCCCAGGTGTCAGGCCTCTTCGAAGGTCCAATTCCCGCTGCGCAGCTCTGCCATGAGGAGTTACGGCAACTGCCCTTCTCGCTGAACCATTCAATCTCCCAGCCCCCGGTGTCCTGGCTTGTCCAGCAGGAGTTCTTCTAGCTGATCGATGTGTTGATGGAGGTCCTGCACTAGAAGCTCGGCGCAAAGGAGTCGTGGGTTTTGGGATATTCGCAAGTTGATTTAGAGTCCTCCATGGAGTTTCTTTTGCACCAGCCGCTGCAATTGCCTCGTCTCCATCCGAGTTTCGAGGAGTAATTCGTGGTTGTCCAGCTGCATTGCCTTCAATGTTTTGGTTCGATGCGGGGTTCAGCGCCTGTCTTTCACGGCTTGCCCGCCTCGCCGACATGCTTGAGTTTGGGCACCAAGTTACGCAGTATTCGGTATCACTGTGTTCTCATAGGAAGTAGTGTCGGGTATATATCTCTGTAAATGGTGTTGATTCCAGATGATGCAAGACTTCGATAACGCGTCGGATCTCCAAGGATCGCGTCCAAATTTAAGGTTGACGCTAGCTTCACCGCTTGCAGATCACCAAAATAAGAATAGCTTCAACATTTTATTTCTTGCTGTAGCATCATCGATTCAAGCAATTGAGTGCAGATTCAGCATTCAGATCATATCCCGAAACCAGAAACTCCAGCAAGCACAATGTCTGTCGGCGACGATCTTCAAGAGCCTCTTCTCGAACGGATGAGTGCCTCTCCCGAGCCAGCCACTACCAAAGATTCTTCGAAGAAGCGAAAGCGCGGGGAAGTAGAACAAGGCGCAAAGAAGGCTGCAAAGAAGGCAAAGAGCAAGAAGGCAAAGGCAGTGGAGGAGGCCGACTTAGATCTTGAGGCTGGAATCAACAAGGCTTTTTCGCATATGGACAGTCAATTGTTGGCAGATTATGTTGCACAGCGGACGAGGAAGCACGAGAGCGACCTGTCGACGATCGAGCTTGAAGATAAATACCTACCAGGTATGAAACTCGAGTAACTGGGAAAAGTCATGTCTGACAAGCTTTAGCAACTGCAATTGAAGATACGACTTCCTGGTCGAAACCTAGGACTCTTGATAATCTACCTGGATTCTTGGAAAAGTTCGCAGGAAATTCCACGAAACTGTGGTCGGCCTCGAAGAAGAACGGGGCTCCTCATACAATTATAGTTGCTGGAGCAGGATTGAGAGCGGCAGAGATTGCAAGGTAGGGAGCTTCCGTTGCCGTTCGGACAGTTCTGACGATCTTTACAGGGAGATGCGGAAGTTCCAGACGAAGGATGCAACGGTTGCCAAGTTGTTTGCAAAACATATCAAAATCCAAGATTCAATAAAGTTTTTGAAATCTACAAGGACTGGTATTGCAGTTGGAACGCCTACACGGTTAAAGGATCTAATGGATGATGGTAGGCATTCCTTTCTTGTCCCATGCAGCCAGATCAGCTAATTTGGAGTCATAGGTGCATTGCAAGTGGATCGATTGGAGAGAATAGTTATTGATACTTCACATATCGATGTGAAGAAACGAGGGATATTGGAAATGAAGGAGACGCAAGTACCTCTGACTATTTGGTTGCTCCAGAAAGAATTCATGGAGAAATATGCGGCCAAGGACGGAGGCATTCAGTTACTTTTCTACTAGAATTGAGCTGAGATCTAATTGCCAAGTATTCTGCTTCACTTGGGAATATGTGTTGTAAGTCATGTCGCTCCTCAATGCTATGGATAAGTGATCTGTGTTTGGCAGTCGCGGGTGCCAAATCACGAGTAATTGACTTTCTTTCTTTTGGGCAGCTAGACCCATCCCTTCGCAACTGCTCTTTTGTTTACTTGGAGGCATGAGGGCAGGAGCATTCAGAGTACTCAGTGGTGCTGCTTCCAGAACTCTACCCGGTCTGTTCCTGGATAAGTCCTTCTTTTGCATCAACACATTCCCTTACAACTCTTGTCCATCTTCGATCTCAATTCAAAATTCCTGTCACTATACTTGCAAGTCTCTCGCTCATTGCTCTTGAGCCTTCCTACCACCAAGCACCACTCCACGAGTTTCTTCCTGTCGAATTTCCTCTGCGTCCGTTCTTCCAACTTCATACTTTTCGGAGCCTGGCATACACCGTTATCATCATCCTACACTGCACAGCGTCTGACAGGATGCGAGGACTCAAGTTCTTGCCTCTGATGGCCATGCTCGAATGGACTGTTGGCCAGAATGATCCTTCAAAACCAGGTATTCACGCCGTCCTCTGATATCGTTTCCATGCTTACTGGCCATTGAGAATGTGCATTAAGGTGCTGGGAGAACACGAAGTATGTCAGCAAATGCTTGGAGGATCATTCTTGTCTCTGCAGCGACCCAAATTACCAGAACGTTGGTCCTTCTTCTCTCATTCCTTGCTCCGGCATGTTTTCATGGTCATCGCTAAGTTCTGCCAGTCCGTTTTCCAATGCATTTACTCGCAGTGCGATACTGCTCACTTCGGCTCTGCTCTTCATCATGCTATCGCTCAATGTTTCGGAACGAGAAACGAAGTCTTCTTCGCCGTTCCACCTATTCCCAATCGCGATGCTCTCCGCCGCCGAGAAGAGGAATATGCTGCTGGAGATAGATTGGCTGGATCCGGATCTGCCGCAGGTTATCCGACAGAAAGTGCTACATATCCTGTGCAGAGTGCCAATTTCCCGACAGACAGTGTTGGCGGCCCATACTCCCCGAGTCCCACATCGACGCTTTTCCCTTTCTTCCCTCTCAATACGGCCACATCTCCAGCAATCACATCCGTTACGCCAACTGAGCCAGCCTACAACGCAGTGCCAGTGTCGACCACTGCTGTTGTACCGCAACTCTACACAGGCGAGGCCTCGTCCCCGCCACCGACGCTCTCTCTTGCCGTCGTGTTCACAATGACGGTCGTCTATCTTCTCGTCTGAATTATTCGCACAACTTGTCTCTGCCACAATCTTATGCTTTACCCTTCATGAGAACACCAAGAGGGGTCCATGGAGTAAATTTTGGAGTCTATGTTGACTTGGACATCATTCTGGGATGCTGGAGAAGATATTCCTTTCCTGGGCGTGTTGGTGTAGGATCGAAGGCCCGGTGGCTATTAGTACTTTTGTATTTCATTGTGTACTAGTTGTCTCTTCCGTGTCGCTCTGGACTGCCGTACTGAGCTTCATTTAGTATGTCTGCGAGGATGTTTTTGGAACTTTAGCAGCTTTACTTCAAGCTCATTTATCGGGCAAAACACCTAGTCGCTTAGACTAGACTAATGTTAAGAAGCTGATCAGAAGCTGTCTTTCAATGGGCTTCTGAGGTGAATATTTCAAGCCATCTTGTATTCATTAGTCGTGATGGTTGAGTCCAGCCATTGGTTCTGGTACTGGTTCGCTACTTCCTCTTGGGTAATATTACTCCAGCACTTGCTGTCGCTCCTTCCTCACAGCCTCTACCGGCCACATTAGCTTCGCAGACTCACCTTTTCAAAGGACTCTCCTAGACTCTCCTCTCCATTTTACTTCATTGTCATTCATCATCATTATCGTCAACTCGCCATCACTACTCACGATAACTCTGATTCTGGTCACATCATGCACTTCCAAGTCGCTTGACCACTGCACCATTCCAGACGAAGGAGTGCACCACTCTTTCTCATTTACACGCTTCGTTCTATCGTTCCAGTCGATACTCGATAGGCTCCCTCATCACAGGGACACTTCAATCGACCCGTCATCGCCGTTGAGCTTCATCGCGCTCTCTGTGCCTATTCTCGCTTCAGTCAGCCATCGATCGATTCTATTACCACCTTCGCTGGAGACATTCCATCGACACTGCTTCAAAATGGCAAGCTCGACATTGCAGAAGCTGAAGTGGAGATTCCAGAGACGAGGCTCATCCGATGCGGCTGAAGAGGTTAATGGTGGCACGGCTCCTCCAGTGACATCAGCATCAGCGCAACAAATTCAACAAAATCTGCCAATCGCCCTGAATGATGTCGGACAGCTTGCCACAAATACCACGAATGGGCAGCCTCAAGCCAGCATCTCAACGCCCAATGCACCAACAGCGAGTGAAGCATCTTCTGGTCTATCTACGACTACTGGTGATAATCCAGCCTCTGCAGCGAATGAGACTTCCATTACAAATGAGATTTTCATTGCAAATGTCTCGGCGCCAGGTGATGCTCTAGACAACAACGACGGGCTCAATAATGTTACGCGCTTGTTCCTGCGTCGTAGTCCTGCTGGGTTCCATGTCACGAATGTCCCGATGTTCATGCAATCATCTTTGATAGCCCCCCGCTCACAACATATAGCCAAGTGAGTATTCCCACCTTCCCGAAATGGGCAAGGCCATTCTACTCACTAAGTATCAGGAGAAAATATGTAGTTAATCCTAATGACGACCCTCTAATTGCTGTCACTGCATTCAACAAATCTCGCGATGAAGAGCGAGTTTGCAAAGCCTGTTTTACCTGGTTTCGCCGGGGTGAGCATGTCTTTCGAAATCCTGGCCGCTTTGATGATTTTCAAGGACGACCGCTTGTATATCCTCATCAAGCTCCCGACGACGTTGCCAAACACATAGACATACAAAGTGTTGGTCTCATCCCTCTTCTGATTGTGGATTACTGTACTTATTAGTACATTGACAGAAAGGATACTGTGGACCCGTTTGTCATAAGGTGATGAAGCGTCGTCGTTCGGACAGAAGGATCAAACAGATCTGCGATGAAGCTACCAAGCGCCGTCGCTCTGGATGGAGAAGAGTTCTGTTCCGCAGAGAGATCGCGCTTCCACCACCAGGAATTGCAGTCCTGCCGGCCAATGAGATTGACCAGTCGGCGGGTATCAGAATTATATTTGTGGCCCAAGATGCGCTTGAAGATGATTCAGATGCCAGGGGTCGATAGGTCTGAAGTCTTGTGAACTGTCCTCTTTGGTATCCCGGGAAGAAATATCCTCGTGGAGGATAAGGGTGGCCTTTCATGGCAGAGCGTACTTGTACTCATAGCACTTTCTCACCACCGGCACGTCATGTTTAATACAGCGTTACTGTACCAATACCAATAGAAGCACTTTTGCCCTGTTCTGCTTAGCTTTGTGATATCATTCCCCTTGATATACAGAAATTGCGAAGTCTGGGAATGTGAAGATGTCGATGGGACTGGAAGAGAATCATGCAAAACATCGGGGTCTTGTACAGAAAAGCGTCTGAAATGCATGTGAAAGATCCTGGAGCGACAAGACCGATAGGAAGTTCTGTACAAAAGCAACGGAATGGGAAAAGGTTCAAGCGTAAATACAGATTCAACGACAATTGATTTGCTGGAATAGAAGATTTCGTACCCCGGCCTGTAGCGTGGAAAAGAGTAGTAAAGGAGCAAGTCGAGTTAGCGCTCCTTCGATCAGAACATCTTACATCACACAAGCAGCGCCAGTACTTTCCTTTCAATCCCAAGCAAGTGGAAATTTGATAAGCTGACTTCGGTATTCCATACGTATATGGCTACAAAAAGGCTATCTCTCATTCCTTTCAGCCGACCTAATAGATACAAACCATGCTCCAGGAATGAGCTGAGAAATTCGGCACGTACGTCTGTCTAATACATTTTCCCAGGGTATCATGCTCTAACCAACGCCGAATAGCCAAATAGAGAATGCAATTGCGTAACCCAGACGCGAAAAAATATGAAAAGGTACGATCCATAGATTGCGTGCTTCCTCCCACGCCTTACCACTTCCATGAACATGGTTATGACCACGCGGGCTGATCATCCAATGCCAATGGCCCATCAGCATTCAGCATATTGGTGAAGAAACTCGGCTGTTGGCTGCCCATAGTCGGCTCATCGTTCGTCGACAAGATACTATTGATGTCGGTGAAGCTCTGCTTTCCCTTGCCATTTAGACCTTGCACGCTCGAGTCCGCCATGTCACCTTCCCAGCCGTTCTGTAGGATACGCTGGACATCCATTTCGCCGTAACCACCGCTGGGCATGCTGTTGGTGAGCCGGCTGGGGTCGACATCGTTGATGAGAGTTGGGATTGACATGTTAGAGTTCCAGTCGAGATGGGCATAGGGATGAGGTTCAGGATAGGGGAGGGTGTTGTCAGGGAAGGTGAAGAGGGTGGAGCGGGAGTCTTCTTGTTCGGTGGAGATGATTTCTTGGATACTGATGCCGGATGGTTGATGAGTGTTTGAAGAGCCTTGCTGGTCTTTTGGCCAGGAGTCGTCGGATTTGTTGAGAGTCATGGCGCGGAGATCGAGGTCGGATGGCTGTTGGTAGCTGTTTGATTGGTCGTATTTGGTGCGGTTGTTCATCGAGTGATTCGACTCTTTCATCCATGGCTCGCTGCTTTTGTTCGAAGTTTGAGCTTGTAGCGAGAGATCTGTGGAAGACAGAATGCCGTTCAAGATGTTTTGACTGCTTCGAAATTCCAGGTTCGTTTCCTTAGTAGAGAGCTCTGTGAATTTCAGAGTCCCTGGAGATTGAAGATCTGATGATGAGGGGTGCCTAGACAGAGCTTCCGCAGTGCGTGGCTCTCCCGAATTAAGAGTTGAGGACTGTAAGGCCAGCGGTTCTTGAGCTGGTATAATCACACTTGATGATGGATGTTCACCTGATAATGCCTCATTACTGCGTGGTTTCTCAAGAGTCTTGCTCGATGATTGTCGTGGCGGGGAGCCTTTCTCTCTACCTCTCAGGATAGTTCGATACCGATCCCGAAGGTCTGAAGATTTTCTGTCCTGGAAAGCGAATTGCGAATCGCGAATAATTCGTGCCCATTGAGTGCCAAAGATACTGTGTGCCCTCAGTATCTCATGATCTTCTTCCTCGGTAAATAGTCTTCTCTCACGACGGTCGGACTTCTTGAACGGGGTCTCGATCCCGAGCTCGGTAAGCTCGTCTACCCTTTTCCGATGACCTCGAAACTTCGGTGATTTGCTGGCGGTCTTTTCTTGGTCTGGGGCACCTGGAGTGAGGGATTGGTGCTCCTTCACGTCAATCAGTATCTTCGTCAATCAGATCTGATATGTTTACTGGCAGATTGTTCAATCCCAGTGATTTTTGGTACTTACTAGGTCTTTAAGCACTCCACTAGGACACACAGTTCGAAACCGGTCTTTTAAGTCGCCAGCAGTTCTGTTCACAAAAGGGTATTCCGGGTCGTTCAGAACATCGGTCCAACTTCCGACTCCATGCTTATGGACACCCTGTAACACCCATTCCGTCTCCTCCTTTCCCCATTTCCTTCTTTGTCCATTGACCTTTCTCTTCCTTTTACCCTCCTGTACGACTGGCTCATGCGATTCAATGCTTGTCACAACGATCCCAACAGCAGGGTCATTCTGGGGCGCAGGTATAATAGTAGGTGGAAGGCCTGTATTCAAGCTGTTCCTACCATTGCTATCATGAAAGGCACCAGACTCGATCCTAGGGAACTTATATGGAACTGTGGCTGCGGGGATGTCGTGAAGACCGCTGATGATCGGGGGCACGATTTGAGTCTTTAATTTCTTCAGCGGCTGCGGTTGCGGAAGTTGAACAAATTCGTCCTTTGCAGACTCCGCATTAGGCCTTTTCTTTGAGGAACCCCCAGCCGTGGTATCTGTATCCTTTCCCAATATCTTCCGTAGCGACTGCGGGGAGGAGTCGCCGAGTGCTCGATTCGTACTGCTGCTCCCAAGCATCTGCTGCGTCCCACTACCAGAGTGTGCATTTTCCTGGCTACTTGTCAAGCCTGTCACACCGTTGTTCTGCGAAGAAAATGAGCTTGTCGTGGACTCGTCGTGTTTCAAGGTATCGTTACGACGGGTTGGGACATCATGGCCAACCACATCTCGCAGGGGAGGTAGCTGTCCGGAGCTCAAAGAAGAGGAGTCAATTATTGGGTCGTAAGTATCATCATGGAATGATCTCGCAAGGAGGGCGGGCTCAATCGTGTCGGAACTCATGGTCGACGAGGCTGGCATTGGGAGGCCAATGCATGGTGAGAGACGGTGGGAGTGGCGGATCCCAACAAGACGTGGAAATTAAATTCTCAATCGAGCCGTACCAAGTACAGTTAGAAATATATCCCGTGTCCTCATGATTTCAAATGATTTTGTACGGTCTTTTCGGCGGGAGAAGAGCTTGACTACCATTGTCTGCCAGCAGAGGCTAAGCCAAACCTCACAGAGACGTCCGGAAAATCATTGACCCGACGAGGCTGACGACTTGAACCTCATCAAAAACGCCACTCGACCTGCACTTTCAGCAAACTTGAACTTTACAAGCTTTACATTCATCAAGACAGAAACTTCTCACAAACTAACCGCGATCATGACTTCAATCCTTCCACCGTTTCCACGATTCGTAATGACCATCTTTGAGCCAATCTCGCTGTACGCTTTACCACCCCTCCTTTGTATGTTTACATCCTAATTTACATATAGCATCGCAGGCTGTGCAGCGCCATTCGTTTCGGCCTCATATTTTGTGTCTGAGCAAATTCCCAACTCGCCCAATATTCCTCTTGACGCAAATACCAGTATGATTGCATACCAGTAAGTGCTTCCGACCCACCGGTACCTCGGTACCTATTAGTTCTCAATTCTCCAAGATCAACATTTTAATTCAAGCTTAATATCTCTTTTTGGGGGGGAAGACCCGTCTAATTGGGTCTCCAGGCTGGGTAACATCTACCTCCTGCTAGCTATGGTTGGCATCGCGATATTGTACACCACAACCGAAGCAGCCGTGGTCCGAAACTACGTGATTGCACTCTGGCTGGCTGATATCTCTCATGTGGGGATTACATGCTATGTCATGCCTCGTGAGAAGCTCGTGGATATGGCGAGCTGGAACGCCATGACTTGGGGGAATATAGGTGCCACTGTAAGTCTTCCTTAGACCTAGAGATGATTGTCGACCAAGCGCCAAGTTCTACAAGCATGGCTTTTTGGCTGCTGTGGTGGGGTCCCGGGTCGTAATTGCGCTCGTATGTGCTAATTTTGTGCCAATAGGTCTTTCTCTTTTCTGTCCGCACTGGTTATCTCCTTGGTCTCTTCGGCCCAGATCGCCAGCCTGTGGTGCCGTGGAAGAAGTTGCAGTAAAAGCAGAGCATTCTGGCTGGGGGGATGGTCACCGACGGGAGGAGATAGCTGAAGCATTTGCGGCGATGCTGCTTATGGCAGTCGGGAAATATTCTCCGTGGGTCAGTTTCTGTAGATAAGTATGTCGAGGCTTCTTGCCAGATCACGTCGGTTCGCTTGTTTGTTGCTCGTCTGAGTGTAAACATAATCAGCCAATTCATGCATCTAACAATGAAGCTATTCGAGACGGACTTTGTAGGACAAATGAAAGATGGATAAGTAAATTCGTGAATGTCACATCTGGTCGAATTACATTACAATCCACGAGTCGCAGAACATTTCCACGATCTGGCTTTGGGGGCTGTCCTTCACTCCTACGCAATCATCTAGGAGACTTCTCGCTCCTCGAATGAGGTCTATGCGTTGCCGTACGAATGGTGGGTGTAACTGTTCATTGGAATGGAGAGTAGGCTGGGATAATTGGGCGCGACTTGTGTCGAATAGGAGGATAATGGTGGCATTAAGGAGGAAGTATCTGGAAAACGTAAGCTTGAAGTGGCCCTCAAGGTGCTAAGCGAAAGCTTGTATCAGTATAAGATGTCTCACGATGTGATTGCATTTCCATAAAGTGACATTCCAGACTCTGCGAGATTTGTGCAGAGCCTCAGCAGAGACTCAGCTGCCTGAATACTTGTGTTATTAGTCTCAACTGTTCGATGATCAGAGTAAGGGCAGAGACAATTGTCATACCATTGTGACGAATAGCCCTGTGCTTTCCCGTTTTCTACCTCGGAGGATCGCGATAAAGCGCTTGTGATGATTTCTGCTTGAAGAATATGGCAGATCATGCCGTAATAGAGAGAATGGACGATGAGCTGTGACTTGTCAGCTTTCATCACCGAACCAAGTTTGCACCTACAAGATTTGACTTCTGCCTTTCTGTGAGACCACCATAAAAGACATCAGCATCAAGATCACTTTGTGGCCTTGCACAGAGGAACGGCGCCAATCCTGCGTACCAATCGTGCAGGGATTGTAGATGTATGTTGCAGATAGCTGGTGTTGTATCCGGAATTTTCGAGAAGTCGGTAATTGTTGTGTGGAGAAACGAGCCTATGAATAGCACGCTCATCTGTAGTACTCGGCTGTTGTACTCATCTTCTGTTGTTATCGGAGGCCTCTATGTATAGTCAACTCGAAGATTCTGACGAATGGTTTTTGAGGCACTACCATTGTATCAACGAAGCTATCGTGATGGGACAACGGGATGAGGGGTCCCCGACCACACGTTTGGTGCCAACTGTTGAGCGACTTCCATTAGCTCCGTTACCAATTGCTTACATGCATAGGATATTACTTACGAATGAAGAAATCGCAGCGAGTCCCATACTCGCAACCAATGAGAACGTTCAGGTTCATTAATGGAAGCTAGAGGACTGTCCTGTCTGTCGAGGCCTACAGCTTTGCCAACACGCAGTGCAAGATCTAGATCGTCAGCTAGGCCCACCTCAATAGTGGACAGAGTGCTCACTTAAGTAATGGCATGACTGATCATAGTTCTCATGGTCATCATCACAATGACAGGCGGACAACAGAGTCAGCATCCTCATGACCCAGAGATTCTTTCCCCACTTGCTATTAGAAAGAGAATTGCTAGTGCGTGCATACAAGTCTAAGTATGCCTTTGTGGAGTCGGGACTAGAGAGCTTCGCGCCCAGCGCAAGCACCAAGTACAACTCCGCGACAGATCCCAGACCGGGCAAGCAACCATTTGTGAGAACAAAATATTGGAAGTCTTTCCTGAGGTCTGACTCGTCGAATAGATATAGAAAGCTGTTAAGCTTCTCCAGGAAGGCTTCGAGGTATGATGTCAATGTTGGAATGGAGTAATTGAATGACGGATTGGATTGGCGGCAACTCGTTCCATCGTATGCTGAGCCATATGGAGGCGACAGAAATACTTTGCGGACCTCAAAAATCAGGACGTCGAATGAGTCAGCAGCACTCTCGCTGCCGTCGAAGATGCCGTCAGGGTTGTTGTGGTAGCCTGAAGTTGTCCGAGATCCCAGACCCTTTAAGTCTATGCCTTGTAGCAAGAGGCTCTTTTTGTCTTTGTCAACATCAGCTTTGCTTGTACTCCTACAACCATTTGCCATACCGCTGCCAGTTCCCACGATCTCGCGAACACATTGTATGAATGGAATACGCGACTGAAGGACTTCTAAGGAGTTGCTATCATTGCTGAGTTCTGTTGCTGGGCTTGACGCTGCTTTGAAGTCTGAAGCCGGGCTTCCTGACGTGTTGCTGCAAGAAGACATGCTCTCGGAGCTCAAATCCACCGCCCGTACCTCCGCAAATCCGTCTTGAACTCGAAAGTGATCGATGGTTGGTGGGAGAGGGTAGGAATCGGGCCACCCTCCGCTTCTTGCGAATGCTCTTTGAAGTTTTCTACGGTGTCCGCGGAGAACACCCAGGGCGGCAAAGTTGGCTTCGGTAATGCTACTGAGTGATTTCCAATCGTAAAAGCCTGCAAATAGGAATGTTGATAGGTAGCTTTGAAGATTCAGCTTAAGAAGTGCCACCTCCAACTCAATGGTCATTCTGAATGGATGACACTCATACATGCAAATTGATCAGCCTATGACGGTCTATAAAGCACTCCTAAGAAGATTGAGGTTGGAAAATTGAGGTAAGGCCGATGTTTGAAGACTTTTGGTTTGAGCTACTTGGCCTGGTGGACAAAATCCGAAGGGTAGGAAAGTGGTGGGAAAATCTGTGGCCATATATTGCATCCTTGATTCGCATCCTTGCAGCCACAAGATCACGACATTTCTTCGCAGTTCAACGCCCTCCAAAAAGGGTACAGAACATCCAATGGGATCGATATCAATAGAATTCTTAAGCCGGTCCTTTATCCAAAACCAATCACATAATGCAGGATTACCCGTGGAAGTGTCTCCATGTGGGCATCTATCAGACCCCATGGGTGAATGGCAGGTTGACATCATACCCGGGAGCGCCAGAGCTTTTGTGACTCGTTCGGTTGTGAGATCCGGACATACTACCTTGGTTATTCTGTGGATACTACGATAGCAGCGACTAGAAGGAGGTAAGCCCTGGTCAAGTTCGGTTTCGAAAGGAACGCGCCACTGATATAATGCTTATCAACAACAGACCTCTTCGCGGAACTGATATGATAATAGGGTTTGCGAGCTTCAGTAATCATCGAAATTGAATCTGCCAGTGTGCTTCCTGACTCGTGTGTTTATCAATGCGGTGCTGGAATATGTCAATCATGAAGATCCTTGAAACTGTCGTCGTCGTTTGGAGGGGAGGAGCTTAGGATTAGGACGTCAGAAGCGAAGAAAATGTGGCGTTGATAGCATGCTTATCCACCGGATTCCTCCTCCGGTCCAGTCAACTGACACGCATGTCTCAGTTGCCTTAGTCATCAATGTTGACATTGTGTATCCGATCGATCGATTTGATGTTACACAAATGTCCAAATCTTGTTTTTGCAAATGGATGTCGTCCAGTGAGCCTCTGAATAATATGGGAACTCTCCGGTGCTTAGCACACCAATCGTGCGTCTAGGTGTTCGATGGATTTGCACAGGCGAGCGATCCGATCGTGGGGGAAGACGGGTGTTGATAGACTCAATTTATACCCGCACACCTGCGTTATCATCGAAAGAATGATTGCACCTTTTGCCTCAAACTTCGTACTGACCTGATCTCTTACATAGTCAAACTTGCATAGGATCAAAATGATGTCCTTAAAAAGGATTTCCGATCCGTTTGCTTGTCAATCAGAGTATCAGGTCAATTTGGCCTTCCTCGTTTGTGGCTGCCCCTGGTATCGACATATTTCAAGCGCATCATGTGCTATTGTTCCTGGCAACCAATAGTCTTCAATAGCAGGAGCCAAGCTGGAAATTACTACTTACGTAGACCATGGATCACAGGGTGCCACCTATAACAGTGGAGGTGATTGTTCAGGATCCTACCTCAGGAATTCCTGCAGATTTGTGAGCGCTTCACTTATCAGTGGCTAGGGATACACTTTTTGGCCGGACATGACGTCCGCCGATGACTGAGGACTTATTACTCGGCATGCACTCGCTTCACGAACCTCAACTCCAACATTGCTGCATCTCCACATTCATGAGGACGTCATATTTTAAAAGAGACAGCAGAGTTCTGTGGGCTTGAAGCCTGCAGCCTGCGGGACATTGCTCATCAATAGGTCAGGGTCAGGAGTCCCTGGCCCGAATCCTGGACTCTTTCAGAACAAGAATGTGATACCTTTCGTACTTAGTATGTCATCCAGTAATTGAACTGCATATATTGCTTAGTGTCCCCGAAGCAATCGGAGTTCGAAGGCTGAAAATTACATGGTCGTGGAGCTTCGCTTGATGTATCTTCAAATTTAGTACTCTAGGCAATAACTCAGTTAAACATGGGCGAAATCCGAATTGTAGCGGTCATGGGCGCGACTGGTACATGTCTAAAACATCCCCCATTACCATCATCTGAAAGCTGACACAATATGATCCAGGCCGTCAGGGCAGAGGCGTAGTCGACGCTCTTACATTCAACAAGGGCAATATCGAGTATCAAGTACGCCCACTGACTCGATCCTGTACAAGCAAACTCGCTCAAAACTTCGAGCGGGATTACCCGTCATTGAAATTGACGAAATGGGACCCTTTTGACAGGTCAACGCTTGAAAAATGCTTTGAGGGATGCTACGGCGCGTTTGTTGACTCAGGAATCTTGTATGAGCCCGGCATGGAGCTTGATGACTGGTTAAGCGCCGAACTTCAACTTGGAGACTTAATTCGTCAGGCTGCTGAGGTATGTCTTGGAAGCAACTTATTGTGCGTACACTGTATATTCCATCTAACAGAACATAAGCATGCGAACCTAAATCATATCGTCTACCCGACCTTCCCATCCGTTTCCAAAGCCAGCAACAACTCCATCCAAATCCGCCATTTTGAAATAAAGCACCAAATCGGCCTGCAATTGCGCGCCAGCAAAGTCCCGAGCACGATCCTCTGTCCCGGGCCTTTCTACACCGATTTTCACGATATGGGCTACGCATCTTTTGATTCAGCTGCCGGGGTAGTGATCTTTAGCACTCCTGCTGCGCCGGAAAAGAGAATGGGTTGGTCTGATCCGGGTCATGATATTGGGTGGTTTACGCGGGCGGTGCTGGACGCTGGGCATGGGAAGCTGAAGGATTTGGAGAATGTGCCGGTTTGTGGACAAAGCCTGACTTATGAGGAGCTGGCGAGTAAGTTTAGTGCTGTGACCGGTGTGAAGGCGGAGTATAGGCAGTGTAGCGTGGATGAGTTTGGAGAGAGGAAGGGGGCGAGAGGTGTGGGAGGGAAAGGGATGGAGGCTAGGCAATTAGGAAAGTGGTTGGCTGTTGCGCCGGATGGGAAAACATGTTATGGGACTATTGATATGGATGTTCTGGAGGTGGTGGAGAGGACGCTGAATATTAAGGCGCAGAGCTGGGAAATGTTCTTGGTGAGGACCGGGTGGAGGGGACCGAGGCGGGTAGGAGATTACAAGTAGTTACTAAGTCTGGAGCTTACGAATAATGGGTCATCCATATGTATGCGTATGAAGGTGGTGCTTACTTACTTTCTTGTGATTGAGTACTGGCAGTGAAATACTTTTGAGTCGTGGAAAGGATGTTGACATGGCAGGTGATCCACCCTCGGTTAAAATCCACGGTCAAGCAAAAAGGTGGTTTGGTGCTCGGGCTCGGGCTCGGGTAACCCCTGGGGAAGGGGGGGGGCGGCCGTGGGTGAAATTTATTCTAAGGAGTCATGTTTTGTTCCCTGGTCTATCGAAACCCCTCGACAAAGCTCGCGCAAAGCTATCGGAATACCCGAGCACAATTCATGAGCGGTCAACAGTACAGTACACCATACAAGATCGGAAAAGAGAAGGATGTTGCGGCAACGAAAACATTTTGTTGACAATCGGCAGGCCCCTCGCCTCGCCCTCGGCCGTTCCCTTCCCTGACAGTTCGTTATCGTTATCGGGCTGAAACATTTACCTAAGGCTTGGATCGGATTTACAGGGTTCTTGTCTTGGACTCTATTTCAGCTTTCAAGCTGCGAGAGGAATAATGATGAGAGAGCGCGAGGAGAACAAAGAGATCTTTCATAACAGCTTTCAACTCCATATTCAGTCAGAGGGAATTCTTAGAGTAGCAAAGCCGAATATCCAGATCGTCTTGGCAGGTAGTTCCCGTAGCTACCAAACATTTAATGCCCGAGATGCTTCCTCATTACACCCTCACACGGAGGAGAGCCACCTTTCGGGACAAGATTCAAAGAAGAGAAACAAAAGACTGGAACGAAACAAAATCGAAGCTTCAGGACTCCTTCTCCAAAAGCCTATCTGGCGCCTCCTTGTCCAGCCACTACTTCCACCGCTGCTTCCCGAATTAGAGCCATACAACTCTCTCCCCTGTGACTCTCCATAGAATCAATCCCCTTGACTGATGCACCTCTCTCATCACTCCAATCCCGACTCTTGATAACTCCTCGCCATACAAAACCACACCATATACGCTGTGTGACCAGCTCCGTGCCTCTCATCTTACATTGTTGCTGTCAGCGCTGTTGGTCTGTATTGAAACGAGTGGTCGCTGTCAATCCATCATCGGATTGTATTGAAAGCCCATTCGACCCCTTTGCGCCTACGTATATTTTTTACCTTGCATTGCATTGCCTTGCAGACGCCCACATAGGAACTGCTCTTACTTGCTGCTACTGATTCTACCAATCTCTGGCATCGAGTCCTCGCCGGCGACCAAACGAACGACTACACGAAGAACAGCCATCGAATCAGCCTCTTAATTCCTTGCAGTGGTTGCAGGCACATCCCCAACAGCCAGTCCGCAAGAAACATAAGCGCCTGACCCGGGCCATCCCATCCCAGCACGCGCTCCCCTCCCAAGCTTCCTCGGGTGTTCCATACATACAGGCCTGGCGTGTTTGTTACAGATCTGCATCAAGTGCATCAAGTGCATCGTCGGCCCAAGTGTCGCTTGATACTCGTTAGGTTAGGGGTTAGGAGTCAGGACAGCCGACGGAGCGCAGAGCAGAGGAATGCAGTGCAGTGCAGTGCAGTGCAAGAGGGGAGAGGAGAGCCAAGGAGAGGGTTGGATTTTGACGGGACCAGCCAGCCAGCCAGCCAGCCAGCCTGCCAGCTTGCCCAGCCCAGGCCCGGGACCATACCGCGCTGCAGGTGCTTTGGCCTCTCACACTCGCTCGCACTCGAACCACACTTCACACTACCAGTCTACCATACAGTAGCACTGCTCACTCATGAATCTTCTCCCTACGTTTGGATTCCGACTTCACTCTCGCACGATAAATCCCTTATCCTGACAAAAGCCACATCCAGCGTATCCTATCTGTTCTGCCAACCTGCCTACCAACCCTGCTTGCCGTCGGATTTCACCTTTCCAAGCTTCTCTCTCCGCCACTTCTGCCTGTTCACCTTTCAACCCCTTCCCTTCCCTTCCCTTCCTCTCCCAACCATCTCTCCCCCATCTGCAAACCAAAACCGAACCAAACCAAATCCAGCACCACCAGCTCCAGCCAGGTTCTTCGAGCTTGAACATACGCGTCGTCACATCAGGTTTTCTGCATAAACTTCGAAACTCCTCATAGCTTGGATCTCGAACATACAATCCACAACTTTCATACCTTACACCGCACCGCACCGCACTGCACTGCACAACCGCAGACAACCTAGCTGATCTGTACTTGAAGGTACGTTCACAATAGCCTTGCCTCACCTTGCCTTACCTCACCTCACTTCATGAACCCACCCGCCCAGACGCTGCGGGACGACCAGCTTCCGTTGTGTCAAAAGATCTGACCTTTATGCAGTCGCAGTCCCTTCCCATCAACAAACACCTTCGAGAATCCTAAGTGCAATCACTACTGACCTTCTGCGTCCTTTCATCAAACCTTTCACATATCAAACATGGCGGCTCCAGGAACACAATCGCTCAAGGTTAGACTTTCCTATTTGCGCCACGATCTTACCTACCTAGACATACCGAGGCTGACCTGATATTCTCTCTTCCAGTGCGTCGTTACCGGTGATGGTGCTGTCGGCAAGGTATGCACATCCTATCTTCGAAACCCTTGTGCAGATACTGACGCGCTCAAAGACATGTCTGCTTATCTCCTATACTACCAATGCCTTCCCTGGCGAGTACATCCCCACGGTGTAGGTACAGGTGAACCCCTAAAGATGTAACGGCGCTGATCAAAACAGGTTCGATAACTACTCGGCCAGTGTGATGGTAGATGGCAAGCCTATTAGCTTGGGACTGTGGGATACTGCTGGACAAGAAGATTACGACCGACTCCGACCACTCTCATACCCCCAAACCGACGTCTTCCTTATATGCTTCTCAATCGTCTCCCCACCATCATTCGACAACGTTCGCGCAAAGGTTCGCAGATATTTGAAGCCTTCGAAGCGCGCCTGCTAATTGGAGAACAGTGGTTCCCTGAGATCGATCACCATGCCCCATCCGTCCCCATTATCCTCGTTGGCACAAAGCTTGACTTGAGAGAGGATCCCGCTACACTTGAGAGCTTGAGACAGAAGCGCATGGAGCCAGTTTCGTATGACCAGGCATTGATCGTTGCGAAGGAGATTCGGGCCCACAAGTACTTGGAGTGCTCTGCCTTGACGCAAAGAAACTTGAAGAGTGTCTTCGATGAAGCTATCCGGTACGTCCAATTGTTTGCGAGTAATAGAATGCCGAGCCCCAGTAGTTCGTGTATCTGCGAGCCGCTTGCTTTCCGCATTTCTCGAAATTCTTTGTTTTGAATTTTCCATGCCTCGAATCACAAATTAACATTTTCATCACAGAGCCGTCCTGAGTCCCCGACCTCAGCCAACCAAGAAGTCAAAGTCAAAGTGCACCATTCTATAGAGGATCTTCCGATTTACATTCGATCAGATATGGGACACAAATTGGCATGCCATCATGCGTTCTTCTTCAATGTTCTTCTCTCGAGACGAGATTGAGAAAATCCCAAAGCTGTCGATTTTCCTTTGCTCTTTCATCTTTTAGAGAGGGGAAGCACAAAGCTTTTTTCATATGGGAAACCTTGGTACTTAGCGGGTGCGAAAGCAACTCCTTTGACTTCTACATAGTCTTTCTTGAGTTTCTCAGCGAGCATATTTCTCTCCTCTTTCATGTTTCTCATTGGGGAGTCAGTCGGTTTGTGTTTTCTTCTGCTGCAGCTGCGGGTAATCAATCATTTGCGTTTGTGTTGCTCAGTTCGGCTATTCTCCTAAGAGAAATACAGATGAAAGCTAAGGAATGGATGGAGAAGAATCAGGATGGGATGAGAATGGTCGGTTTTGTTTCTTGCATCATAAGAATATGAGACGAGTGAGTGGAGGGATGGTAGGACTTGTGATAGAAGGAAGTGGTATGCTGTGACAGAGAGAGCAGTGGATGTGGTACAAATGGAATGGACAGCATGGATGGACAGACAGACGGATGGATATGACACGATTGATTGACTGATTGACTGATTGATTGATACCTTTGACTATAAGCAAACAAACGCGAAAGAATGCATGCCTGACCATCCTGTTCCTGTAGATAATGGAATACTTTTTCTTTCTTGGCCGCTCGGTCTCTTATTACCTTAAGTGGACACATTGTGTACACTCCTCCAACTTGTGACATAAAATTAGGGAGAGTAAGAGAGGAGCATGGAGTGTCGGATAGTTACTGCTTAGAATGAAAGCCTTTCCTATTTCCATCCTTTTACAAAGCAGACTTTAATGTTACGCCACTAAGCACATTCAAGAACCCACTACTCTATCAGCGCTAACCGGTTCCCACTTCTTCATCTCACGGTTCTTATCATTCCATTTCTGTTTGCTACCTACCTACCTCCCTACCTCTTCATCATCCCTAAGTAGTCAATCTTCCATCCATCTAAATTTCCACTTTAGCACCATCAACTCATTGACTTGACATTCGCCGAACTCTACTCTCCCTCTCCCTTTCCCTTTTAATCAGGTAAGAAAGTCACCAACTGGCTACCTACCTACCTCCCTATCTACCTACCTATCCTAATCCACGGTAAATACAAGGATAGGTAAGACATCAGCTATACAGCAACGTCACTAAGTTCCATCATTAGCATATATCGTACTTTCTTCCTTTCGACATCGTATTCCTGATGGCTAGGTATTTGGTTTCGATGCGTATCGGTTTGCGTGGCGAGGGCTTTAGATGGTAGTGAAATAGGCGCCCGTGAGCAGTTGATTGTGTTTTCTCCCATGTCCCATTGCCCTCTGACAGTAGCAGCTTTGCGTCACTGTGCTGTGAAAGACTGGATGTACTCGATAATTTTAACTTCGGGTATATGTCACATGTCTCATTGAGATAAAAATTATCGAGTTAACCGACGCTTCTCTTGCGTTGCTTGATTCACAGCTTCTCGCGTTCCATGTCTGTAGTTAGTAAGTTACAAGTGAGAAGGTTCTACATGTACCAAGGAAAGAAAGCTCAGTACTCCTGTCAAGGCTGATTCTAGTTCAATATCAAGTTCAGGGAATAGCTAGCATCAGATCAGCTGAAGGGTCGCCCGATTAATTCTACGAAAAATTCAAGATGGCATATGTTACGTAGATTCAATAAGTATCTATGTACAAATATATCGATTGCAAGCAAAAGCATATCCGCCTGCCGACCGATTCGATATGATAGCTGTATGCGCCTTGTCCTCAACTCCAAGTTACTGTAAGCCAAACGCCGAGGCTAAAAAGTCGTAATGCACATCTAGCCGACTTCGAGTTCGAAGGACATGCTCCGTAGGCTTAGTCCTGATGGAGATCGGCTCCACAGTCTAGCTGTCAAACGCCCTTCCTAACAACACCTATCTCACACTCTAATCATCATCGTCGTCGTCAAGGCCGACATACCTCAATCCCAAAGTCCTCAACCTCGCCTGCCTAGCAGCACGACTCCTCCTCGGCCTAGGCGTATCATCATAGTACATTGCATCATATTCCAATCTCTGATTAACCCTCAACCCCATCTTCGGCTCTGCTTCATCATCCTCGGCACCATCATTCCATGAATGCACCGTACAAGTCCCGTTCTGCATCCCGTAGCCATTCCAGGCGGAAGCTACGATCATAGGTGCATTGGGATGCCATGATGCATCACGCACACATGTCCGCCATGGGATAGGACCGTCTTCGTCATCTTCGTCATCGTCCCAGATACGACCACTCCAGCGAGGTCGGCTATCCTTCGTAGCGGCCTTGACGTCGATCGTGCCCGCCAAAGTAGCATCCAGATTGTAGATATACACCTTACCGTCTTCGCTGCCGGTGTACACGTACCGTGAATTCGTGCTCGCGGGAGGCGAGAAGTGGCAGCGGATGAGTGTACGGAGGACTTTGTGTCCGCGGAACGTGACGACAGAATTGTCGTGCTCGTCACGGTACCAATCATCCTGGTCGTAGTTGCCCCAGCGGTAGTCGAAGCGTTCTTCCCGTGCTACGCGACGGGTGGGTTGGATGCGGTCGAAGTCGCCGGAGGGCATTACCATGCGGAGATCCCAGAGCTTCATGCTTTGGTCTTTGCCGTTACTGAGGATGTAGCCTGTGAACGTTAGCTTTGGATCTTCTATTGAATGAGGGAGAACGTACGGCCATCGCCTTTGCTGTCGATGTATGTTAGACCCTCAATATGCCCGATAAAAGCTCCGGCTGCTCGGTTGTCCCCCATACTCCGGGTATCCCATACTTTGAGCGTGGTGTCGTCAGATCCAGAGTAGAGCAGATGTGGCGAGGACTTGTCTGCGAAACAAACTGCGTTGACATCGTCCGTGTGGCCAAATATCCTATGCTTGACCCTCCTCGCTTCGATATCATAAACCACAATCGCTCCTCCTGTGGTACCAGCGACCAAATCTCGCCCGTCTCCAGAGTATCTGATAGACCAGATTCCAAAACCGCGACGTCTCAAATGAAAAGCGTGTGCTTGAGGTTGTCCGGCCTGGTCTCCTGCAAGATCTAACACATATGGATCGCCTGTATCGTTCGGATCTGTCGGAGCCAGGCAGACCTGACTGACGATTGATGTATATGCCAGGTACTTGTTGTCCGGGCTAAGTGAGGCATCTGTAAGAGTCCACTGACCAAATGGGTAGTTCACAGTCTTATAATATCGCCACTTGTATGGATTCGAAGTGTCGTACATCCGGACTCGGTAGTCTTTATTAGCAGAGAAAAAGAAGTTTCCATCGTCCGAGAACTGGCCAGAGTAAACGGGATCATCGTAATGAATGATCATATCGGCATTCGAGGCAGGAATCATTCCCTATCTGAGTGTCAGTAATAGCTCAGAGCGGGCTTCAACTAACCGTACCTGAGCCATGAGTCTCTGATTGAGCTTCTGTTTGGCAGGACTCTCAATAGCCAGTTCTCTGTCCAGTATCCTCATTGCGAGCTTCTTCTTCTTTCCAATGCTCCCTCTGTCATTCGATGTAACAGTATATGCCTCACTAGATCCGAATACACCCGAGTTCATCAATTCTGTTCCCTCATCAGAGGGTACCTTTGGAAATCGATTTGGGTCTGGTTTGCGGCGTCTGTATCTTCTCCACCTGGGAGCAAATTCCTCCTCCTCCTCCTGATAGTCATCGTCATCTTCGTCAGAGTCGTCGTATGGCCCAGCTCCAAGGCGGAGTAGTCTTTCGACGCCCGAGTTTTGTATGAGTTGCATGAGTCGCCTTTGGCCGATGACTGTGAATCCCAATATGAGCAGCAGGTTCTGAAGAAAGTTGAAGATGTAGATGTATGGCTCACTGAATTGGGTATTTTCGGCTGCGGTACCATCGTCGGCGTCTTCCTGGATCTCTACCTGGACAGCTGAACGATTGTCTTAGCTGCGAAGCAAACTCTATCTCATGCAATGGGCAGACCTACTGCCTTCGAATTCGTCGTCCTCTCCCGGAACAGGTGCCACTACAGGTCCCGCATTCGCGGCCTCGGCAAGTAAGCTCTCGATGAAAGCATTGTTGGCAAGGTCATCTACCTCTTCATCCACGACACCTTCTTGGTAATCCACATCTCTGGCGTCACTTTGTTCCTGTGAGGAGCTCGAAGACATTACGAGGTGCTTTTAATGATGTGTAGAGGCAGATGAAGGATAGCAACGAAGCTATAAGTCAGTTCGCAGACACATCAGAAGCAGGAGAAGTGCGCTCTGTTGAATATTGGTTGATGTAGAAGTCAGTATGGTGAATAGTGGGTGTTGAAGCTGGATGACGCTATGATCGGATAGTAATCAGATAGGCGATGGAAATAACGTCGGCGTTAGCCCCCCGCATTACCCAAGCATGCAGGCCACTTAATTCTCAGCCACATTCCATGGCCGCCACAAGCTTCAGCTATCAAAACCAAGACTGCAAGACCCAGCGCAGCTTCAGCATCAGCTTCGTCTTCACAACAGCATGCCAGCGAAAGAGCTTTCACGGAGATTTGGCAGACATGCCTACCATTCATTCAGTGACTATTTGACCGTAATTGAGGTATCGCTGGCGTAGCTGGGTATATATTCTCCGCCTACTCTGTACGCCTACCGGTCTCGTTCTCGGACTTTTCTTAAATGCGAGCTGACGAATATCACTTCACTGCAGAAGATATGGTGCTGATGCCAATAATGCAAGTGCAGATCTGTAGAATCTACAGGCCGATCGGCTTACCGAAAGGCCAGTCCGGTTTTGAATCAATTTCGAGTCTCATGTACTCGTGGACATCACGAGAATGTCAGAAGTCACCAGAGACCCTGGCGACATCTTCAAAGCTGTTCCGCCATACTAAAGGGTCTACAGGATGCTTATGTTCTCTATCACTACTGCACGTTTGCGTGTCGGTAATCTCGTTAACCTCGTTCATGTGCCGGTACTCCGTCGGTGCCTTCTTCGGACCCGCAATGCTTATTATTCCTTCCCTGAATGCTGATGAACAGCCTATGCGAGTCGGCCATGATAACAGTAGCCTGTGCGATCCCCTGGTATCAATGGCCAAAGTAGGTCTCTTATTGTTATCAGTCTTACGAGGCCTTGGGTAAAATAGGCAAGTGTTCTGTTCACAGCGGCGGCGGGCATGCTATCTGACGTGAGACAAGCAAGGCAAACACTCTATCGCCTCTCTAAAAGCTCAGTGACCTTCCAGTGTCATTGTCATTCTGGAACCCAAGCTTGCCATTCTATTGTTTTTTTTTTAAGTTTCCATTTTCAAAAGTTTATACACTCACAATGGGCGACGCAAGAACGGATATTGCGGCCTTGGAATCGAATATCCTCCAGAGCTTCCTTGTCAATAATCCAGAAGTAGAGTTCTTCCGCTTCCAATGGGTAGACTACTCTGGAGTCGTTATGGTTCGGATTTTGACCAAGTCATTCGTCCTGAGTCTTGATCAGAAAGGCCAGAAGCTTAGCACTCCGAGTCCTATCCTGACGGCGTGCTTGATAGATGGGAGTTTGCTCATTGAAGACATTCAATCTGGTATTGATCAAATGTGGCCGGACTGGTCGAGCATCAGAGTCAATTCTTATCACCCCAACACTGCTTCAGTGATGTGTTTTGTCGAGGAAGGAGAGCAAGACGAAGGAAAGGCGTTCCGGAGATGTCCTCGGAGTCGTCTTCGCGAAATCACCCAAGTCGCAAAGAGAAAACATGACATTGATCTCCTCGTCGGCATGGAGCTCGAATTCTTCATCATCGAAGAAGCAAACGGAGTTGCGCAACCAGTCAAGACAGTTCCTCATGTGTACTCGGCTGCTAGTTTGAGGAACAAGTACATTCCTATCCTCGAGAAGATCGTGCAAGCTTTCCAGAAAGCCGGGATTGAAGTCCGACAATTCCATTCTGAGGGCGATTCAGGCTGCTATGAGATCTCCACGGAACCTCTTCCTCCTCTCCAGTCGGCCGATGCTCTTTATTTCTGTCAGGAGACGATCCGAGCCGTATGCGCTCAGCACGGTCTGCGCGCGACCATGTTTCCCAAACCTTTCGAGAAGAACTCCATCGTCGGGTCGCATTACCATTTGTCTATCTCCCAGAAGGAGAAGGAGGACTGCTTCCTAGCTGGTTTACTGGCCAGTTGGCGAGCCCTGGCCGCTTTCTACCAATCAAATTACGACAGCAATGCTCGTGTCCGACCCGGCGAGCGAATCACCTGGGGCTTAGAAAACAAGACGACCTCTATCAGGAAGATCCGCTCCGGGCACTGGGAGCTCAGAGGGCCAGATGCAACCGCTAATGCCTATCTGGCTCTGATGGCCATCATTACGGCCGGTTTGACAGCCATCGACAATGGAAAAGAGTTGAAGATGAAGAACGTGACGAAGATTATGGTTCCGGGTCCACTGGATGACAAGGAGGCCGAGGAGCTGGGAGTCGTGGATCGTCAGCCGAAAAGCTTGAAAGAGGCAATTGAGAGCTTGAGTGCTGATCAGGTTTTGAAGGAGGCGATCGGGCCGGAGGTTGTGGAGAAGTACATCAGTCTGAAGACGAAAGAGGAAGCAAAGATGGCCCAGATGGTTCAATCAGAGAGGAGAACGCTGGGTATTACGCTTTTCTAGATTCTCCTTAATTGCGTAGCTCTTGAGAAGTGGTGAAGGAATTGTTTGGATCTATCACTTGCTTTCCAGTTTTACTTATAGGTAGTCAAGCGAGTACTTATCAATACTGAATCTGGCAGCTTTCCTTATAACTCCTCATCTCTTATCCCAAAACGATCTCCAGACTGCTGTTGCACATCTGGTCGGTAAAAATGTCGGTAGATCTATGAAGCCCAGATTTAGGTTATTCTACAGAAGTAAATTATTTGTGCATTGCATAGTCCAATAAGGATCACTGCTATATACAGATTCGTATTTGTAAATTGCCTGATGAATTCCGGATCGCAAACCAATTGATGAATTTGCCAGACGGTCGTCCCAAACACTATGTTGAGAATTGACGTTCAGTCTTTACTAGAGGTATTTTTAACCTACGCTGCCGTATCTCATCGACCGTGTTGCAGGAATGATATGCATACCCCTTTCTCTGTCAGCAAAACCACGGCAGAGATCACTGAAGATGTAAAGCAATTTTATTATTGACACTGCACTGTTTCCGCCAAACCCCCGGGCCTTAGATCATTTGCTTGGCTTCGCTAAAGAGGGGCATGTCGTGTTCGGTAGTGACTTCCCAAATGCTCCTACTGATTGTATTGAGTACTTTACAACAGGTTTAGATGAACATGTTGTGGAGGAGACGAAGCAGGAGATCTGTGTTGGGAATGCTCTGAAATTATTTCCGAGATTGGGGAAGTGCAATGAGGCATGGCTCGTGAAACTCGTCGTGCAGTAGGTTGAAAACAAGCAGGAAACGGGCTTTCAAGTTGAGGATAATAATTAATTTATGACGTGCATCTAACTTCATCCTCCACCAATTCGCTGTCTTCGTGGACCTTGCGTTTCAATTGAGCTGATTTGTTTACTTCGTTGGTGTGTACCAACTTCGCTTAGCCGGCAACCTAATCTTGGCCACCTGTTCTCTAATTCGAACTAAGCCGAAAATCCCAAAGCATCGTGTACTCCGCCAGGTGAGAGTCAATCCCCTAGACTACATACATTCTTCACAAGCACAAGTTGACGGCACTCAACGATGGAAACGAAATTTTACATCCAGATGTCAGGACCTCCGGGTGCTGGGAAATCCACGATCGCAAAACTACTGGCAGGAGCGATCCGAGCTGATGTTGTGGACCATGACCTCATCAAATCGCAACTTCTGGAAGACGCAATGCCGTTTGACGAAGCATCAAAGCAGACTTATTCACTGCAGTGGACCGCAGCTGAACAGATCATGCAGAAAGGATTTTCAGTCATCTTGGATAGTACCTGCAACTTCAAGGAAACGCTCGAGACAGGATATGCGCTGGCCAAGAAATATAATTACCGGCATATATATGTTGAGTGTAGGGTCGATGATATCTGCCTTCTAGATCGAAGACTGCATCAGAGGGTACCAATGAGGAGCCAGCGGAGAGGTGTCGACGAACCTGCTCTCCATGCCGCTTGTCCCAGCGGAGACTGTCGAGCGCAGTACAGGCAGTGTAAGCTCACCCTATCTCAATCTATATGTAGCCGCTACAATCATTCCAACACGGCCCGAATAGGTAGCTGACAGTACCTTAGGGATGGAGAATCCGTATCGTCCAGCCACAGATGCGATCATCGTAGACTCTTCCAAGAGCCCCCAGGAATGTGTGGAGAATATCTTGCAGTATCTCCTCTCCGATGAAGTTGGCATTTCACGGTAAATCCTTGGATGAGCGGACTTACAAAGAATCAGAGACAACCCCGCTCGTGGACTCTGATTCGAAGATGCACTTCAGCGATGCGATAGTATCGAACAACACGCAAGCGGAAACATCACTTCCTTTCTCGCTGGCGAGAAACCGGGACCCAATCAACCAAGAAATGTGGCCCATATTAAGTAGTTCCCATGTGGAAGCTCAATGTTTCTTGTTGAAGGACCTATTTGGAGTAGGTATGACTTAGCAAGGCAAAGAATTGGTGATGATTCTTGCTTCAGCTCTGCTACAATATACGTGTTGGGAATAATTGGGGCTTGATTTGAGCCCTGGAATTTCGGCGAGTTCAAGCCTACACGCCCGCTGGGATTGCCGGGTCGTTCATGGGCTGGACAGATTTGAGGGACGAAACCACGACTTTAATATTTATGCCAAGGTCCAATGATTTACTTCTCATGATGAAGACGAGTGCCGGGTGTAATAAGGCATCCGCAATATATTCTGAGCTCGTAAGGCATGATCAGCCCTCATCTAGAGCGTTCACAATCCCAAAGTGTGGACAGTACTAAACCCAGGTCACAAGTCACTCGCGGATTCTATGGCATTCAAACGCCAGAAGGGCTTGAGATTGAAGTCCTGATCGCCAAGATTAGTCGAAATGGGGTGAGCCCGAGGTCACTGAATTATCAACTTTCTCGCCGCGGGTTTCTTGCTTTGCGTTAGGTACTGTATCAGCATGAACAGAAGGAAACTCCGACCGAGACATCTGACTCGCAGCAAAATAATCCACGGTGAATTTTGATCAGGGCTGCGCTATCATATGCTGGATTTTCAGTCGATCATGTTATTTTGGAAAGAAGCTCTCCGGTGTTCCGAGTAATTCTTAGCTGCAGCAGCAAAGTGGCGGACGTCAAATCAAGCAATTGTACTTCTGATGGCATGCCACAGGTCCATGAATGCTTGTATTGCTGTAAAGTCTTACGATTACCCGTATATCCTTGAATGGCTAGTGATTTATCTCAACGAACGGGAGAGATATTTTCAATTCCCCATGCAGAAATTTCCATGGATATGGTCACAGGGCGAAAAAAAAAAAGAACAGGGCAGTCCCTGGAAGTCGACGCCGGAGATGGAAAATTTATATGAGCTTTTATTTGAGCCAACCATTTGCAGTGATCTCCAAAATGATTTAATGTCAACACTTACAGCGTGAGATATTTGGCCCTGAGTATTGCTTCACGATCGCCAACGCATACCAACGCGCTTGGCTCCTTCGTTTACTTTGCCTCGGTTCTTGTTTCTCTGCTAGAATATCAGGCAATGAATGAACCTTTGCATGCACGTCAAACCATAGCAGCATCACTGCCGATATGTAAGCCATAATAATAGCTTCGATTAAAACCCTTTTAAACTTTCCGCCGGTACTTAGATTTTTCTAGGATCGCGATCTTGGGACATCAAACTCTTAGGCATGCAAGTGAATAACTGGATATGACTTACGAAACGTACCGTTATGCTGGGAAACATCGGGATGTTTGTTAGCCCGAAATTGTGCACTGAAAGGGTCGGACTGTGTACTCCTTGGCTCAAACCATACGAATTTAGGACACATCTAAGACAGCCATGAAATCCAGTACATCATGACAGAACTGCCATATTTCGGTAACCCAGCATGAAGAAGTGACGAGTAAGCGACGGCCCAAAGCTGACTGCCTATCAATATAATTTATAGTTTCTCATTATGTTTGGTGTTTGAAGTGCAAGCATTCTCTTCATGTGCATATGCAACTTTGACTTTCTGTTATTTTAAGCTTGTGGTCTCTTCCAAGCATGAGGCTGATGTTCTGATTCTCGGCACCAAGCCCTCTGAAGCTTTTGATCCAGGGACTTAGGGGCTGGGCTCGGCTACGACGCCTGTCAATCCCCAGTATCCAAGCATCCAAGCCAGCCACGAATGAACAAGCTCACATGCCAAGTGCAAGGAAGCGAAATGTTCATCAGATCCACTATCAAAAGCGGTGAGATTATTGGAAACAAATGTCGAATGGATCAGGCTCGAGGAGTCTGTGATCAGATTATTCCGTGGAGACCGCCATCTCGTTGTTCCAGATTCAATCCGTCTCATTTCACGGTCCAGTGGAACCAAATGACTGTCTAGAATTCGGGGTCCTGGGGGTTCTCCAGATGCTCCAGAATTGTCAAATATCGGGTCGCCAAGATCAGGATTGGTGCGAAATTCGAGCGTTGGGGCCGTCATTTGCGCCTCTCAGTCGTGGTCTCATCCTCGGGCTCTGATTTGCGGAAGATCTATCTCCAAGTTTCCGTCGTGACTTCTCCACAACACCACACGCCACATCAGCCAACGAAAGGACGAACTTCCCAGCTTTCTTGCGGGCTCTCCACGCTTTTCGTCTTAGTAGATCCGGGGCTGCGGTATCCTAGCTGCCCAGCAAGTCTGGTATTGGTTGTTGGCCATGTTATCTCGGCCATGGGTAAGGGAAGCTACCCCGGCCGACTCTGTCGAAAGTTGGGGTATTGCACATGGAGGTTGCTTTCCCATTTTTAGATAAAGAGCTCTGCATTCCCCAAGCTTTTGTGTTTTCCTCTCCTCATCGGACTCGGAATCTTGCAGTGAGAGACCACAGCCTGTCTTCGCATCGCCTCCTGTCATCAAATCCGCAGCTCATTCGGAAGGGTCGAAGACTCTGAAGCAGTCAAGATGGTTCACAAGACGAGAGTTTACAACTGGTACGCAGCGTTGGTGGCTGCAGGATGCATGGTGCTGTACGGTATGTGCGAGAGAAGAAGAGACGATTATTTCTGAGAATTTGATCTGACACTCTATCTCTAGGTTACGACGCAGCCGTGTTCAACGCCGTCCAAGCGAACAAGCTTTGGCTTGCTTGGATGAACTTTGATGTCGCCAGTCCGGTAAGCAAATTCGAGACGTCGTCAATGTGTTCTTGACTTACAAAACTTATGTAGGACTCCAACCTCCTTGGTCTGATCAATACCTCATACTCCATCGGAGCAATTGTGTCTGGATGGTTCTTGGCTGGCCCTATTGCCGATTGGCTTGGACGTAGAGCAGGAATGGGTATTGGATGCTTAATCACCGTCATCGCTACCCTGATTCAAACGTTCACACCTCATCATAAGCTCGGCGTCTTTATCTTCGGACGAGTCTTGATCGGTATCGGCCAAGGTATTGCTCTCACAGCAGGTCCTGTCTACATTGGAGAAATCACGCCACCCGAGATCCGCGGAAAGGTCATGTCCTTCTGGCAATTGTTCTACTCGGTCGGCTCTTTCATTGCTTACTGGGTCAACTACGCTTGCGGGAAGCATAAGGTCTCACTCGGAGAGTGGAGCTGGAAGATGGTTGTCATCTTTCAGATGCTCGTCCCGATCATCATCATCTGCCAACTTCCATTCATGCCAGAGACTCCTCGGTAAGCTTCGCTCATACGAAGACTGGTTGGTAAGATGCTAATAGCTCGATAGTTGGTACATCAGACACGGAGATCGTATTGAGGATGCCCGCCGATCGCTTGCCCGAGTGCGTGACACTGAGCAGGAAGTCGAGGACGAAATTCTTGCTATCCGTGAGGCCATCACCTTCGAGAAGGAAGTCATCTCCAACTCATACTTCGCACTATTCAAGGATGCTTCTGTTCGCAAGCGTCTCATGCTGGCCTTCGTCATCAACATTGGGCAACAACTTTCTGGACAAGGTACTCTCAACTCGTATAGTTCCACCATCTACAAGAAAGTCTGGACCTCGCTTGACAAGATCAACCTCATCAACGCATTGAACGCTACCATGGGTATAGTCTTCACATTGAATGCTACGTGGACAGTCGACAGGTTCGGTAGAAAGTTCTTGCTTATTGTCGGAGCTATCGGTATGGCTTGCTGCATGTTGATTGTCCCACTCATCGGTATGGAGACACCAAACACGCCAGAGGGTGGAAAGACGGAGCCAGTTGGAACTGCTATTGTTGCCATGCTGTTCTTGTTCATCTTCTTCTACAAGCCATCTTGGGGTGCCACCGTTTGGATTTGGACTTCAGAAGTCTTCTCCATGAACGTTCGTGTCCAAGCCGTCGGAATGGTAAGTTTGCCTCCAAAATTACCCGAAAATCTGTCGCTAACATTATGGAACAGTGTACACAAATGCAGAACGTGGCCCAGTGCATCTTCAACCAGTTCTTCCCAACCTTCTACAAAAACTGTGGATTGAAGTCATTGTGAGTATTCCCTGAAAATTTTGCCGCTCATCAACTAATGTATTCCAGCTTTTTCTTCATGACAACCAACGTCTGCCTCGCCATCTTTGTTTGGTTCATGATTCCAGAAACCAAGGGTACTTCATTGGAAGAGATCGATGTTCTTTTCGGTGGCGCGAACCACACAGAGAAGGGAGCGGATCTTTTGCACGTCGAAGATGCTCACCACGCACACGTATGTTCTTCCCACTTCCAGTGGTTGCAGCCATTGAATACTAATTGAGTACAGATCGGTGTTGACAATGTCCACCATGAGGATACCATCGAGACCATCGAGCAACACCCTGCTTCCAAGGAGATTAAGATGTAAATTTGGAGCCTTAGGACCTCAGAACGAACTGAGCAAGCAATGATTTGGAGCTGTCAACTAGCAGGCATGGTTACTTGTAGCACAATCTATGGATCTATGTAGTGTAATGGAATATCTTGTTCTGCAACTTCGTTCTTGGCGAATACAACGACGATATTCAAAGTTAACATTTGAGTCGTAGCCAGTGATAAAACTCACATATTTTCTGGTCCACCTCGTTTGTCTGGGCCCCCTGCTTATCGTGATATACTCCCTCACAGCTGCCAGATTCGGGTGTATCCCCGAACTGGGGAAAGCAACTGAAAATTACTGGTTGCCCCAGCCGTCTCATCACCCACAGCGGGGCAAACATTTCGAAAGATCTACCACAGCGCTTCTCAATCTGCCTCGTGAACATAAATGTCCAGCCATCCCGCATACTCATTGTTTCGAGCATGCCGGCGCCTCACAAATACATTTTCCTGCACACATGACTCCAGCAGCTATCAACTGACACGATGGCTTTCCTTTCCTGAGCCACTGACGAATGTGGTTGGGAAAAGCTTCCAGCCTCGGTCCTGGGCGAAAGCTTCGCGGTCCAGCGCCCAGCAAGCTACTCGGCAGCACTGATCCGAACCCAATCCCAAGGCTCGACTCACTGTTCAAGGGTCAACAACTCTGCTGTAGGCTTGTCCAGCGGCTGAATGTAAAGTGCCAATTGGCTGTCTGTCCTGGAGGGGGTATGCCTCGTGTCTCTTCTCGGTCCCGGTCTTGTTCCCCTTGGACGCATGCATGCAAATGCGGCTGACCGAATGCACAAACGCATCTCGAATCTCTGGTCAACCCGCTATACCCTTCAATTGTAATTTTCCACCAATTCCTGACAAGCTGTGTGGGGTGTGGAATGTGGACTATGGAACTAGCTCCCGTGTACCTTTCTGGGCTTCCACGGCCTTCATGGACGAGGGTGGACGTATCCTGGGGAATGTTTCACTGCCCCTCAGACAAGACTTCTCCTCTTGAAGACATTCTTTACGCCCGTCCAGAATGGAGAACGTGTCCTCGATGTCCTTTCGTTGCTGATTTATTCTTGAGGTCTCACGAGTATATTGTTGTTGGTCGACGGACTAGGTCCCATTTGTTTTTGAATTTTCTACCATTTGCAAATTTGTCTTGCATTTGCCTCGTTGCGAATTTGCTCCTTAAACCTGCAGATTGAGCTGGTCCTTATTATAGAGAAGCCCGTCTTCTTCGTGGACACAGAAATTCGGCCTTTAACTAGGCTGGTATGGGTTTGTTTGTCCTTTTCGCTTTCAAGATCCACAGAGCTGGATACCAAGATGGGGAACTCTAATTACAAGTACAGCCAAATGTATGAGAAGATGCTCTGCGCTCGGACATCTATGTCGTACAACTCATCTTAGTGATTATTTCTATTATACTGCAATCCTACTTATTTGCCATGTCCCTCGGCTGAAATTTCGAGCTGCCTCAACCTGATACAAACCATCTCACTTAGACATATGGACATGGACCATTAGGGTCGAGGAATCGATCATTTCATCTTCTATTGAACTGGCGAGCGATTGAAGTTCTTCTAGGACGCATAAGCGGATGCGGCTTCTTTCTCATGTACTTGGTGAACGACCCTCTCACTCAACAGACGAGCTGAGCGAGCTTCTTGTAAAGGCTGTCTGAAGCAGACAACTTGACAGTCATGAACTCGTACTGTAGCTTTTCATGATCTTGCCTACCATTGTCCTCTTCATTGCGTTTCGTCTGCTTGCTCGCACTTCTTTCTGGAGTGAGACACGACAGGCACGGCACGTGATTTCTCACATGCCCATACGTCTTACTCGCGGTCTTAAGAAGATGTGCGACTATTGTGTTCCTATCAGACGTACATGGCTGCTATCGAGTGGTGTAGGGTATATCAAGTTCTTGATTGAGTCCGGACTTCAACTGTCAAGCAAAGAGCTCGGAACATCTGGCGAGCATTTTCACACGCTCGGGTATAGACTTTACACTTAATAGTGCTAAACTCAATCTTCATCGACGCGCCGGCCCAATCGCTCACGAATCCCACCTTTGAATCTTCCTTCCCAAATATGCAATATACATCGACATCGTTTCCGCGAGCATCCTCGCTCGCATCTCATCGGCAGCGGTCAGCATTACCCGACGGGTTCTTGGCCACCATAAGCAATAATTTAGCGTTCTCGTCAGCATCTAGATAAGAAGAAATATAAAAATGATGTTTGGATACCGCAGACACTCTGGAAGTCAGTCCATGATATGTACTGCGAGATGGCGACCAAGAGCGATGATCGATCCGACTTTATTTGGAAGGCTCAACCCAACAGTTCTCAATTATTTATGCGACATCTGACGAACATCGAACGCATGTTCGTTGCCTTAAATCGGGATCTATATGGTCAAAATTGTCCATTCATCGGAGCCTCGCTCTCGATCAAGAACACAAATTTGTCGAACCAACCACGTATCTTTGATCTAGCAGAGTTGCGGAAAGGGGCTGTTGAGGCTTTCTGTCAAACGCGATGGAGATATCCGACCGTTGCCGCTCGCGTCGATGAAGACAGCAAAGCTGTTTACAGTATCGATGGGGATCATGAAGTGAAGACGTGGGCTGAAAGAAGCGTGAAGACAATCGTTACTGACGGAGGTTGGCTGGCTCTGCGTGAGAAACTGTCACGAGATGCACCGATGCCGTCTTCGACCGGTGATTATTGTGTTGTCTACTTGATCGTCAATGCTCAAGATACTGCTGCTTCAAACCTCAGGGGCTTCGATATCCTCATGCACATGCATCACGTAAGTTCACCTGGACAAATGGACTGTTTCGAAGCATGGTAGCTGGCTTTAGGAACGCAAACTCCTCGTGAAACTCTCCCTTGTGCCCGAGGAAGCTATACAGCGATCTGTATACCACAGCATGGATTACAATAACTGACTCGGTCTCCCCGACCACAGGTTTTCACAGACGGTTCTGGCATTCGGAGTATTCTCAACGAATTTATAAGCCGGTTGGCCAATCCATTGCCATCAAATGAAGTCCATTGGGGAGAAGAGGTCAGAAGATTGCTGCCCGCATCAAAGCTTCTAGTCCATCCCGGTCAACTGATACTTGACACAGCCGGCAAAGACACGAGGTCTGATGCATCAACTGATTTCTTTCTCAAGGTTTGTTCTCTCTGTCAGCCGTCAACACTTTCAGACTGATATCTCTTCATAGCCACAAGCGGACATTGGCCTTCCTTTATACAGACCAGAAGTAGGCCCGCCGGCCCCATCAAACAAGGGGACTAAGCTAGCATCGCATACATTTGAGCCCGAATTCCTCCCGGCACTGCTCACCGTCGGCCGCTTGCACGGAGTGAAGTACGTGCATGACAATCTAAGCTACCTTATCTCCTCCAGCAATTGCTAACCCTAGATCTAGGCTTGCTGCTATGCTTCACTCAGCCCTATTACAGGCCGTATACAAAATCACAGACACCGTACCCGGGCCCGAGGACATCTTCGGAAGCAGATCGGCCATAGATCTCAGGAACGGCTGGATGCCACCCCCATACAACGAGAAAAGGCAATATGTGAACAGTGCGATCGTTATCCAGCGAATTGAAGTACCATGTCTTTTATTCAGCCAGGAGAATGGGTTTTGGGAAGCATCTAAGTACATCGCTAAGCTCTGGGAAGCTGTCAGGGAAAGAAAAGGAATGGTGGCTACGATTGAATCAGAAGCAGCAGCTTTCTTGGGGGCTATTAAGCAGCAGAGGCATGTAACAATTCGATTTATTGTATACCCCGTATTGACTTCCATATTAGTTCCGCGCCTCCACCAACAAAGCCGCAGACCTGTCCGTACTTCGTCTCTGATCCACCAGGATCTCAAATCCTTGAGTCGATTTATCCAATCTCTGGAAGCGAGAATCTGCAGTTTCATCTGGAGTCGTACCAGCTAGCCACGGATCAAAGTCAAGCTATCGTGTAGGTCCCTCTTTACAGAGCAAGAACTCCGTCATGTTCGCGTAGCTGATATTGGGCAGGTCTGCTCGATCGCACTCGTTTCATGACAAGCTTACTCTGTGCTTGGTCTTCAACGCGGCTCGAAATCCAAAGGACAAGATGCAAGAATTGCTGAAGACATGGGTGAACATTCTGAAAGAGGCATGTGGAGCAATACCGGCATGAATGGGGTTCTCGCTAGCACAAACGTACATTTTTAGGTACAAACCGCTTGTTTGCCATTAGGAGTTAGATTGAACACTTCGATATTACTATCACAGAGCTGATAACATTCTTACTCGAGTTCATTGTTGCCCATGACGCAAAAATAGGCAACGGAAGTACTCAGAGAAGCGGGGGAGCTTCGGTTGGCTAGCGAGAACAAGTCACTGTTTACTTTCTCTACATGGTCCTCCCAGAGAGCCAAGCCACGGCCATTGGCGGTGCGTGAGTGGAAATTATTCAGTTGGATCATGTCTTGCTTCCCAAGTTTGCAGAAAGGCAAAAAGGTAAAGTATGATATGAAGCATAATGGCAAGCCCAGACGTGTCACCGAAACTTCTCCGAAAGCTAGAGGTATGTATAATTTGGAATACCGAACCCTCTGCATGGTGGTACGGTCCGGAATGAAGTTAAAGTTGTTCTTATTGCCGACTCTAGTAACCTTAGTTGCCAACACAGATATTTGATTGGATTTCCCTGACCCGAATTGAGACCGTCGACTTACTAGCTGTGCAACCGAACGTCATCTAGACTACCGAGTGTCGACCCCGCCATTTCCCCACCAAAATATATATCGAGACGACTTCTATCATTATTGGGTATCTTTTTCGATTACTATACTTTCATACTGTTTCAAAAAAATCATCAACATGCCTCACACTTTGACTTACGGCACGGAAAATGCTGCCAACAAGGCAATTGGTGGTGTGCCGACCATACATTATTTCGATTTTCAGTCTCGGGGACGTGGACAAGCCGTTCGTCTCATGCTCATTTCAAGAATCTTTTTCTGTCAGTGAAGTAAATATACTGTGATAAGATGCAGGATGCTGGCGCCGCCTATAAAGACATTCGATACTTTCGACGATGGCCAGAACACAAGCGGAGATGAATCCAACGGGTAATATTCCCATCATCGAGATGCCAAATGGCAAGATTCTCATGCAAAGCTATGACATTCTGAGACATTGGTGTCGACAGATGGGTGGTTATGACGGAAAGACGAAGACGAGAAATACTGGGTAGATGCAATCTGTGATATTGTGATTGACTGTGAGCAAATCTTACCTCTCTCGGTCTTAGACAAAGCGGATCTTCAAAAGGGCGGACTCTTTTTATAACTGCATTTTTCTCGGACAATGCCAAAGTCGACTATCCCAAGCATAAAGAAGGGATAGGGCTCACTACCTCAAAGCTATCGAGACTCACTTGAAGGGATCGGATATTCCTCGCCGGGGACCGTTTGTTGCTGGCACGGAGATCACTTATGCCGATCTTGTACTTTTCCAAGTGCTTCATGACGAAAACTTGATTAAGGATGACAGAAAAGAGTTGAAGGAATACTCGAGATTGGTGCGGTTGGTTGACGCCGTCAAGAATCGGCCGAATGTCAAGAAGTTTTTCAACAGTGATGCGTACTTGGGTTGAATAGACTGCCCTCGTAAACTGAAAATGAAACTGAAGAATTGCGAAGAAAATAGAATATGCAAAGCCGAAGAACCATCATGTTGCTGTGGTCTTCGATATAAATATCTAAATTGACCACGGTACCATTTTGGAACTTGCACAAACCAAAACCAGGCCGGACTATCTGAGTTAACAACATGATCACGAGGGAACTTGAGAGTAAAGCCATTTTGAAGTAATTATACATACCCCATATTTATTAATTGGCAAATCAAGTAGGTGTTCACACACCAGCTCAAATTGCCTCCAAAGGGGGCAGCCTCTTTCTAGATTTGAAATGGCTTTCAAGAGCTTGGAAAGATCTCGCTGCATACATTTCTTGATTTGTGCAAGCATTTATAAGCAAAAAGCTCATCGACATTGATCATTTGGCATCAATCAGAAATCGAAGGGGTCGAAGAACTTCTGTGATTTGTAAACAAATAGCTTCCTTCCCCTGAGCTCCTTGCCTGAGGACGCAACTGGTCGCGCCGGGCCTGACGGTCTTTCCTTCGCGCTAAGTCCGTTGAGCTTCAAAATATCAAAACAGTTCCAGCATCCGCAGTACCGCGCAAGTCAATTCGCATGTAGTATCCGACCCGAGTCTATCCTTGATCATTGATTTTATCATCTAAAGTCCCGACAAAACAACGTCGATGGCCTTCCTGCAGCGCTCCACAATGGCAGACCGGGCATCGAATTCAGCTCCAGCAGCTTCCTCAACCTCCGAACCACAATCATCCTTCTTCTCACAACGGTCGAGGCGTCAATTGAGTCTCTTTGCAGCAGGTGCCAGCTTCTTCCTCCTTTCCTCCGCCATCACACGCAGATCAATTGTTCGGCGATACAAGGCGTCAATGCCCAAATTCTATCACCCAAGCAATCACGCAAATCCCAATATCAATGGAGCCCTGGAGGCTTTCGAAGCTCTGACAATTGCTACCGTCAATGTCTTCAGTGTGTCGATGATGGCTGGTGGGGGTTTCCTATGGGCGTTCGACATTGCGACTCTGGATGACATGAAGAGGAAGGTCCGGGTGAATTTGGGTGTCAACGCGGACCGTACAGATCAGGACGCAGAGGAGGAAATAGAGGAATGGTTCGCTACGGTGCTGGCTAGGAAGGAGTTCAAGGCGCTGCGTGGGGAGAAGGGTATCAAGACACGGGCGGAGAAGGAGCAGGAGGAGAGGGGGGCGAAGGAGCAGGAAGAGAAGAAGCCGAAGTCATGAGCGAGGCGACAATTGAAGATGAACCAACTCACATCGCGAGCTCTGGCTCAGAATATCCTAATTCCAGGCCACAAGCTATATATGGTCAAGACGCTCGATGAACAGGGACTCATCGTAGTAAAGGGCCTGAAGTGCCAGAAAATCTCCTCTCCGGGATCGCTGGACTGTAGCGCAGATATGTCACAATTATTCTAGTTGCAAGAGCATCAAACAAAACATACAAGCAGCTCCTTCCGGCGATGTTGGGTAGGCATATAATGTTGGGGAGTTCAGCCGCAAAGATCTGCTCTGAGCTCTAGGTTTCATTCACGACTGGGTTTTCGCAAGGTCTTCCAGACTGGAAGCTGGCTCAAGTGACAGGCTTCTCTGCTTTCATGCGCCATACAATACTTAAGCTAAGCGGCTTTACTTGTAAGCTTTCAAGGCTGAAGCCCTTTCTGATGAGATCATCTGTTTCAATCTTGGCCCTTTGTTTGTTTCCGAGTCGCTCTTCGCTTTGCTAGCACATTTCCAGAATTTGGCCATTTTCCTGCACCTAGCTGCTCTCACTCTTTTTAAGTTCTAACATTCAAATTACAATCGCTATCAAACATCCCCTCATCCTACGTCAGTGGACCCCGATCATTTCGGAATATTATATGGACAATCTCCTCTGATAACGAAGATCTCCACATCATCAAACATCCCCCCACGGTCTGTAAATTGCGCCTGGCTTATCAGCTCGTCTGATTGTTGCATTTAAGAGCTTCCGGTGAACAGTGCACGCAAGATCCAATTGCAAATTATCCACTTTGACCCGTTTCAAAATTTCGGTCAAGCATTCCTTCCGCGCAGGCTTTGCAGTGTGCGTTTCAGCATTGGCCGATCCTGGCGCATTTCTTTTACTGTGGAATCGGAACCATGTAGATTAAGATACAGCCAAGAGACTTGACCATGGGTCAGTGAGGCGCGATTGCTTTAAGTAGATCTGAGTCCTCCTTGTTCTAGTAGATTTTTTGCGCCATTCTGGAAGTCAGTACACGATCTTTTGGCCTCGCCCTCCCCTGGACTCTGGAAGCCAGCTCAACTGCACACTGGACCATTGACTGCGTCGTGCAACCTGTCATTCATTTTGAACCTTCCTTTTTTGGTGCAGAAAAACTGGTCAGATCCCGTACATCTAGACTCGACGTCGAATCACATCATCATGCGTTTGGAATATGGGCACAAGGCTGCATCTTGGCCGACAAGACGAACACAACGGTGCCTCAGCTTCGCCCTCATTTTCACGTATTTGCTCCCTCGCCTCCAGTGAAACTCCCGCTCACATTCTCAGAATAATTATAATCGTCGGCATATACGAACACCAATCATGGCCACGAAAAGCGGAACTGCAACTGAACACCAGGAGGGGATTTCACATTTATGGATCTTCACCCGAGGCAGGCTCGCCGTCATTACCCTTCATAGACAACAACGCGCGCAAGTCTAGCGGAGAGCCCTTGTTCGAAGTACCCTACGACCAGTGAAAGAAAACCAGCCAATTATTAACATGCAATCTGGAAGCGAAGGGAGAAGTAGTTGATTAGACGACATTGAGAATTTCGATTGGGGATTTATTAGGGCGGGTTGGATGGCACAGGCGTTTTGGATGCGGCATGGTCCGCTGCTATTCGCGGATGCCCAGAAACTCGGGATGAATGATCGGGTCGATGATATTTCCATTGGTGGATCTAAGGAAATGCAGAGGACGTGGGTGATGAAAGACTGCAACAGATACGTTGTGGAACCTCGTATAGACAGGAGGCTTGGTGTGCAGCAGCGGGTGGGCAGGCAGGACCACGAGTTTCGAGTTGGTCGAGGGCGACAGCCTGCATGGAAGCTGCACGGAAGCGACATAGATGCGATCTACATGATATCTCATTTGAGATCTTAAGGATATGCTCGCGGAGTGTGGGGGATGCGATGCGTTGTTCTGCAGCCTTGTTCACCCACACGTTGTTGGTTGAGGTGCAGATGAGTGCCGTGGGCTTATATATAGAGTGGCAGCACTGCAAAACGCAAAATTCAAGCTTAACCCAAGGGAGGCTCTCACACATTCTTTTCACATGCCTGACATCATACCGCCAATGGCCTTGCAAGTAGCAAGCAACATGCTGAAACAGCATGGCTGGTTGGCTTTTCCGTCACCACACCTAATCAGAGTGCCGCTAATCGGGAAGAGACCTAGCCTTCCCGTGAGTTTATACTCTTCCTATTCTAGCTCGACGCTTTCCTAGTGACCACCGATAAACGAATAATATCCCAGGACCTCATTCACTCGGACTGTTCATGCAAGTATTTCTATTCTGATCAGACCTCACTGGGGAAAACTTGCAGAGCCACATTTCTCGAAAGGCAATCAAAGGATGGCGCCTCTCCCCCACGATGTCTGTCTGCCCTCGTGGCATCGAAGCTTTGCTAATGATTCTATAAATGGAGTATTTGGTTCAAGGATGGTACACACGGACGGCATCAGGCAACCATGCATTGTGAAGGACGGCAGACTCAGCCACGTGGAGTACACGAGGTATATGTTCCCCAATCTGGGCATGGCGTGTAGTTCACCATGGACTCCCAAGATATTCAGAGAAGAATGAGGTACGCTGTCGTCTCAAAGAGGTGCATGATCTAATGTCCGTAACAATAGACTTGCAAGCTCAGACGCAAGTGAATGCCGCCTTGAGGGATGCAATTGTGTAGCATTCGCAGGGAAGGTGTGCCTCGAGTGAGGTTATAGAAACGGACACTGGGAAGTGCCGGACTTGCACTACAAGCAGTTGTCGAGTGCCTTCCTGGGCTCATGGGAGATGGAAAAGCCCTTGAACGACGAAGCAAACCCGTCCAGACTGTTGCTGGGTTGCTTACATTCCCGGTGTTGATGTTTGTGCACACCTACCCTCGGCCCATGCGCAACAGTTCTTCTCCATGCACCTTTCCTGCGTCGAGTGACGAGTGACGAGTGATAGCGCCCTGAATCTCTAAACATAGTGCAAGCTCCAAGGGTCTGGGCTTTGTCCACAGAAAGCTGATCCCAAGGGTCTGGAAGCTACTGCCGATGTTGACTCTGGGGGGCTAGAGGATAAGCGAAGCGAGAGAGCTAGCAGAACTACTGCCGTGTAGGATCGAGGCGAATGAAGCGCTGCACATTTGAGCGCAATCGTAGTAGCGATCTATGGGAGTGGTGGACTCAATAATTGTTGAAGACATACCGCCATTGCTGGTTGCGTTCCGCCGACAAGAAAACTAAGGGCGAGCGTCATTGAAGGGAAAAGACGAGATAATGTTCCCCGTATCCGGGCGTGTTGGCATCGGAATCCACAATCAGTACTCAACGAAAGAACAAATTGTAGTCTATTCGACATATAGCTTCTGTGACGGACGATATTGAGCCAGAATGAGGTTGGCCGACACACTTAACCAACCTCATGGCGTAAAGACTTACCGGAAACTCTACTACACTGAACAAGCGCAGCTTTACGACCTCATCCTCGGCCTGTATCTTTGCCGTTTCAGTAGGGAGATATCTTTTAATAGGTACAATCGCCGCCGAGTTATATCAACGCCAGTGTAAACCTTTATTGGGCCTCCTCTCTCAACACACCCACGCAGGTAGTACTTCTGTTACAGGTACACTTCACGCGACTGAGGGGTTGAAGTAAGGAATGGTCACAACCCCGATTTGATGAAGAATAAAGTTGAATTCTGAAGAATGAACAGCCATTAGAAGGTGAATGTTGGCTTGCAAAAACGCTGAGCAATGACTACCTCCTCGAATATGCCAACTCCTAAGGCTGTCACTCATTTGCAAGTTCTCGCGATAACAGAAATGATACTTCATTCTTATCCAATGCTATAATGTTCTGTATTGAACTTGAAATTTGGCAATCTAACCAACAGTGAGGGATACACACATTTGGGAAGACGTGTTGAAAGGAAGGGCCTATCTGCAATGAGCAGCGAGCAGCAAGCTTCCATGGACTGATCGCTTGGGGCTCGCCATTGGCTGCTCTCCTTGGAAGTGATATGGAGACGCCGCGACGAAGAAAGTTGGAGTCTGGGACAGGAAAATAAATCTGCATGCCCACCGTTCGTACAGATCTGTAATTGGATTCACGCCCGAGTCTTCGATCATGACGTATTCGACTTCAAGAACTTCCCGCTTCTTGCTCAGACTATTAGCGATTCCTTTGAATCTCGATGGACTACTCGCCTTTGATGGCAGCACGGCATGCTTCGTCCACACGGCCCGAAATAACGAGCAACCGGCCCTGCTCCCGATCTGCCTCTTCGGCACGGACGGGCAAGGAATATTGTCTCCTCGCTGCCATGTACGGCAGTAGGGCTTCCCAGAGATAGATGAGAACCTGCAGAACTTTCTGGTAAGAACCTATCTCCTGTTTCAAGCCCAAGCCATCTTCTACATCAACGACAACAAAGGCCAACAGCTCAAGAGCTGGAAACGGTGAGACCGCGATGAGCAAGGCAGTTTTAGCCGGAGGTCTCGCTGCATGCACGGCAAGCACGTCTCTATGGCTTGAAAGACATTGAACGATGTTACATGATCGTGACCATGTTGGTTACAACTCTCACGTTCATAGGGACGGGCAAGGATAGCCACGAGGGAACCAACTTCTTCAAAGGTTAGATCTTGAATCTGCCTTGTTGCCACGTGGTGCAAGGACTGCTGCATGCAAGAGTGAACAACGTTGGTAACGCCGCTTTGAATCTGGGTAGCTCCTATTCTGCAGCAAGGGATGGTCATCTGCTTGATGTTAGTGTTACCCAAGAAGGCTTAGCTGCAGTGTAATGATATCCCGAACAGGCTTGCAGGCTGATTGGCTGGAGGAGCGAATTATGTTACTGGAGATGGAAGAGAATTTGGAAGACTTCATGAGCTTCGAAGGTACTCCGACTGTCTGCTTTGTAATTGCGAGTTTTGTCAGTACTGTATGAGCTTTGTTAGTGTGAGCTTTGTTGACTCTTACTTTGTCTATTCCTTTCGCTTAGACTCATTATGTAATCGCAAAGGCCGACATCTAGGGCGGGCTGGAAGGGTAGATGCGGAAGCCGGTGGGGCTGGTGGTGTGGAAAATATCAATTCTGTTAACAATTGAAATAAGCGATTTTTCCGCATGACCACCTTTTCAACTGGTACTTCCTCGCTCCAGTATGTGTCCTGTCTTCGTCTCACGACATTGCCTAGAGTCGGTGACTGACTCTCCATAGATGGCGCAATGGTAGCGCGCGAGACTTCTATCTTGAACACTCAAGTTTGCTATCTCGAGGCTGTGGGTTCGAGTCCCACTTGGAGTGCATCTTGAATAGTTTTTGCCAATCAAGAGGAGAAAAAGACTCCTCCCATTTTGGGCAGCCGGTCGGGAGTTTGTTTTTGTGTCTGCAGAAGATTTTTTTAAGGTGTATCTGTACTAATTCTCGCTTACGAAGTTTTGGCGACCCCACTCTACGGTACAGGAGGTACTGTAGCCAAAACCGCTCGCTCTCCAGCCAGACAGACAAAGACATTTTGGCACTACCAAAACTCTGTCTCAACATCACCTCTTCATCACCCCCCTCTCCTTCATTAACCTCGACTAGTCTGTTTTGAGGCATTGTGCCACGGACGTAATCCAACTTCTTCCTTTCCTTTACTTTCATAGGCTCAACTTCATGCAGGGCGTTTTGGTGGTGCCCGTGGACAGTTGCGCCACATCATCATTTTGGAGAGCGCGCTGCAACAGCCTGGCCTCCTCCTTTTTTACGTGTCTGGTCCAGCTGTGGTGACACAAACGAGGCCCCTGCTCCCAAATTCGCAACTCCACCAATACCATGCCAGGACGACCCCGGCTTCAGATGCCAGATGGCAGATGCTAGATGCAATCTAGATCCGGGAGCTTAATCTTCAGGAGATGGGTACACACCTCTGGTCCAATCTGTGAAGCACTCCGAGCTATTGGGCTTCATCCTGGCCGAGCTGAGTGGAAGTAAGTATTTGGTTTTTATATGTACGGAGCTTAAAGCAGCTGGACGGAGGCTTGCTCACAACCAGAAAGGGCTATATTGGCAGAGTATCAAGTCTCAAACATGCATGTCCCTTTGACAGCTGCAGCCAGCCTTCATGAGAATCTTGTTCTTTGAGACCAGGGCTAGATCAAACACCAAACGGAGGGTTCTCTGCAATGCTAAGGGAACTACAAGCCTGCCACATTAGAGCAGCGGGATATTCGCTCCCCAGATCGAATTGCTACCAATGCATTGCAAGCGTGCACATGTCTAAGATTAGCTTGAACTTGCATTCCACCTCCTTTCAAGCTCCCGTCACGTTTGGAGGGTTCCGGGGATTTCGTTCAGCGCCCAATAGCTGCCGGTAGTTGAGCTTCGGCTTAGCATGGAGAAGTGGTTTTGTTGTTCGGCCGTAAGAGGCATGATATCTCCCCGATTGCCTCCTTCCCTACATAGTAGTGCTCGAGAGCCCAGAACTCTTCATCCGAATTAAAAGACGTCAAATACAGCGAGATTCTCTCCCGGCTTTCGAAATCCCTCTGCTACATGCATCAAGTAATGAGCAATCCTACAAACATCTTTCACTCCCAAGTCGAACTTGACTTCAAGAAAAGTTGTTCCGCTCTCCTTCCTTTCGGGTTGTATCTACAATCTCGGACATTCCTGGCTTGCCTTCTCTCTGTACGTCAACTTTCCGAGACGGCACGTGCCGGTGTTACTCAAACTGACTCCTTCTCTACAGTCTCCAGGATGGCTTCCTTGAGAGAAGTAATCTTTCAGTTAACCGCCATTGTGAGCAACCCTACGCAATTGGATGCCCGGCTGCAGTGGCCGATCCCAGGACTCCGCAGCTGCTTGAAGCATTGTTCCTTTAGCAGACTTGAGAACTGGCACAGGAGAGTGCACAGAGAATACGACAATCAGATTGCCCACGACCTAACTTTCTACGAGGTTCAAGACGAGGTTTGGGAATGTTTGTTACGAGCATCAGAGAAATCCCATCAGCTAAGACTATGGACGAAGTGTAAATTGCCATCAAAGATTCGATTCAATTTCGTCAGCTACCGCCATCTTGTTTCGCAAGCTCTCGCGGATATTCTCGAAGCGTTCGAGCACTTCTCAGCAATGGATGGGAGACCATTGGGCATCGTTTTCGAGTACATCAAGAAATGCTACGAATTCATGATCAATCTGGGCAATATGTTGTTCCCTCAAGGGGACGGTGACAACTGGTACGCCCAACACAAGGACTATCTAGTCATTACAAACTTGGACGGGTTTGCTCTCAATGGTACCGTGGTCATGGAGGTGGCTGCTGATCCTACTTTCGCCGCTTCGGTTCTCGACCCTGCAACGATGCCGGCAACTTGTTTGCCATTGCATCCACAGCCACCCATTGTGACTACGACCAAAGGTCCATACGGACCGCGACTCAGCGGGAATCTGTACTGGAAGCAATAGATGGTGAGATGTCTTATCTATCCAAGAATGATCTCAAAGTTCTGACCTAGCAGATGGCCTGATTTTCACTACTGCCGTGATGTGGACTCCAGAGAGTCTCATGTCGACGGAAACATCCATACCTTCCAACAGACCTACCTGCATCGTCATCTCGAACCACTCAATAATGCATTTTGAATCTCGAACGAGAAGAACACTTAGCTATATCGAGGGAAATTCGTGTGTCCCAGGTAATACTCCCTGGATGGAGTCTCCAAAAACATTTATAATATCGGAGCCACCACTGAAGGGTCTATGGCAACATGCATTCAAAAATCTAGATCTACCACTCCATTCACGTCAGCTTCCTTCCAACAATGATCTACATTCCGATGGAATTTGGGAGGAGCCACCTCCGCCTGGGGACTGCAATCCCAAGGACTGGCTGAATCAATTCCTGGCTGTCATGTTCGATCCATATTGAAGAAACATTTCCAAATGATCTATTAGGGTAATGCAGCCAGTTCAGCCCCTAAACCACCGCGGCATGCATCGCTTAACACGGCGCTGGCGTAGCACCACCAGTCGTTGACCCTGCACTGTGCAGTACGCAGGCGTTGAATTCATGTCTAGAACTTGCCGAATGTCCACATCCCGAAGGAATACTTTCATCAGCTCTCAGCTTACCAGTCTGATCACGTTTTCAAGATCTGTCAATTTCAGCAGATCGATCTTTCGAGAAAATTCACACCACGCCAATCTGTTCAGCATGCAAGATACTTCGCATTTGGCAACCCTCACAGAGCAAGCATGCATTGTCAAGCACTCGCACCACTGACATCGCAATGTCAACGCCACTATCACATTGTTGCTGCCTTGCATCGCTGCTTATACTTCCTTCGCATGGTTGATGCACCCTCATTCATCCCATCCCTCCACCTCGTTAATATATTCCCCAAGCGACCATATCGTCACACAGCCCTCGTCGACTCCGCACTCACGCCTACCAGGGAAAGACACAGAGAGCTCGCATGCTTGCATATCCATTTCTCTCAGTATCGAGAGAGGATTCCGGAGGTGGCTGTCATCGGTTTGCCGTTTCGAGTTTCTACAGGCTAAAGCGGTAACTGCGCTCCGGCGGACTGTGGTTGGTTTCCAGCACCGTGGAAAGCCACTTGTGATGGGGTTCCCGCATGGGTTGCAGTGTGGTGACAGGAACCTGGTTAGCTGGCCACAGGGTATCATTGAAATGAAGAGAGCTCTCAGGGCTAAATTCGCATACACGCTGTACCAAAGAATCAATTTCATGGTTGATGAGAGCCCTACCTACCATATGGTATGCAGAAGAGGGCACAATAGCTGGAGTTAATTGCTTGTACATGTATCAGTAAACAATATTTCTCTTCGAGGCCAATGTTTTCTAGAGACATTGATAGAAATTGAAGCATCGGTCGACATGCGCTCCCGTGTGATTGCTTCTGATTATGGTGCGTTTGCAAAATAATTCACCTCCCCTGCCTTCAACTGAAGGATTCTTCCCCTTCTCTGCCACTGTCAGCCACATCCAAACCCATAAAGTCGCCTCAACGCTTCTCGCAAATGTCCCCACAACCATCATGTTTCTACCGATATATCTCGCATCAAGTCCATATTATAGCTAGGTACTTTCTCTACTGGCTGGCGTATTTTTGCGAAAGCCTCCAAGCTGGCACCTTGAAAGTGCATATCTTACCAATCCTTCAACACTTCAATATTTCCGCGCCGACATGTTCTTAATCCCGGCACAAAGCTGGTCGATCTATCAAAAGCCTGCAGGATATCAAGATCGACTAGTTTTCAGACCCCTACGTATGTCTCGGGCAACTTATGGCAAACCGAATCCAGACCCGATCCTCTATGTCCTTCTTCCAACAGCGGCCCGGAAGCCTCCAACTTTCAAGACAGGACTCGGACGACAATAGCAATATTGATGCAATGATCGCCTCCAGCTCAACATTGAGTCGGTCTTCATGCTCGACTGCATATCGCATTGACCTCGAAGAGCGTCTTCCGGGACGGTCCCGAACAGCTGCCGGGCTCGTTACGGAATACGGGAACGAGACCTTCTCAGGAATTCCCCACCAAGTCCCAATCCCGAGCACTCCATACGCACAGGGCCTAGATCAACCTGTTGTATCGAGAACTGATAGGTCGAAGCTCAAAGTCGTGCAGATTATATCACTTAACAGAAGGATGAACGTCAAAACACAGCCATCAATGCAGATATCGAATTGAGTTCAGCTAGCCCGGGAACCTCTTGCAGGTCAGAACAGTTCGTGTTGTCTGAGTTACAGAGAAGTGCAAGATTCAATATTACTATACGCTTTGAGAACTCCAGAATGCATTGCTAACATGTAAAAATGCTAGTATCAAAAATCAAGCAGCCTGAATGGGGGTACAACAAGCTGACAACACAGCAGCAGTATCGAGACTCGACCGAAAGTACCCTCATCTTTCTTCCCGTGTCTCAAAGACCGTAAACAGCGGAGCGGGATGATCATTCATTCCCTGCGGCATTACGGTTACTGTAGATCACCGTCTTCGAAGCTGGAAAATGTTAATAGAGCAAAGGGGGCGATTTTGATTGAGGGATACTTACAGGCTGAACTGTCACAGTACTGGTCACAGTAGTTCTTGATGTCAGGGTCGTTGTTCTGCTCTGTCATTAGCTCATTTTTTTTTCCTTTCAGCCGTAGGAAAGGCACTCACGGCTCCGCAGAACCCCCTACCAAACTCAACGTCTTGGTAATTGTCGAAGCATCGCCAGTAACTGTACCAGCGTCGACTATACTCTGACTGATGGTAGACACGGCGGTTGAAGTGGTGGCATTAGGAGACACATTGGAATACTCGATGAGGGTTGAGAAGGTGAAGGCGCCGGCTGATACGGCGAGGCTTTGGGAGGGCCCGAAGAGAAGAACGACATCCTGTACTGGTTCAGTCATGTTGCAGAAGAAATTCGATTCGCACGGACAATACTCACGGATGCGAATGTTGTGGAGAGGGAGATAGTGCTTGTTGTGGTCACAGCCACATCCTCCGTATGCACAATCCAGACTTCCTCAATCAGATCGCAAGATTCGTTTCCCACGTAATCGCTGATGCATATCAACACGGTGATCCCACCTGGTGTATCTGCTGCCAAAGATTGCCATGGTGCCGCATACAGCGATACTATGCTCTGAACATATGTGACTGGAGTCGGCGACGGAGCTTGACGAACTTGAAGATCTGTAGCCGCTGCAGACAACGTCGTTGTAGCTAGAGCATACGTGGTATGGGATGAGAAGGTTATCTCGTGGTCACACTCAGTGATGGTAGTCTTTGTAAAAGCATACGTCAAAACAGTGGAGCAAGACTCGGTTGTGATAGTCTCGAATGCCGTCGAGCAGCTTGTAGCATTCTCCCCTGATACGTCACAGACCACGTAAATGGGTACAATGGACGTTACTATCATGCCTTGGGAAGTTGGAGTCGGCATTATGATGCTTGCGGAGGGCACAGAGAAGATATATGGTGATGTGCCATTCTCAGACGAATTTCCACTTTCATCTGGAGCAGTTCCGACTTTTTTGTGTAAAGTCCTAGATCGAGAATGCAGGGTGTTGTGCCATGACAGTTGAGGCAACCAGGATGCTTGAGCGGGTAGGATGCACAGCGTAAATAAAAGAGTACAGACGAAGAAAGGAGACATCTCGTTGCTCTGAACAGGTCTGGTGGTCTTGTGATGCAAAAATATACGTCTATGCTAGGAAAGGAGAGAATGAGAAAAGAAATCTACCCAAAGACAGAGAAAGAAGACAGAATTCTATAGGGTCGTAAATCATCGTAATGCGCACCATACCAGCCATCTCGCTTCGTACATCGCGATGCATTCGCGAAAGGGGTAAGGTAGGAATGCAATAATCTGGGAGGAGTGGAATTCCAACCACAAGGGTACTTGGCTTCAGGAACTGACCTCCGAAGTCTTGAATTTAAGGCATAGTATCGGGACCAAGACTTATTTCATCAATCGAATGCGAAGGACATTCATGATATTGTCGATACTGTTTTGCGAGAAGGAAGAGAAGAGTGATGCAACTCCGAGAGAATTGGATTGGCCAGGCAACATCGCTTTCGGCCACCGTACACCCCTCATCAGGCTCCAAGACATGACCCATCTTCAACTTCTGTCTCATCATCAAAAGGACTCTCCAAAATCAATTGAAACATCCTCGATAATGCCTCCGAAGAAACATTCCTCAACCAAAGCCACCAAGAGCCCCAAGCCTCCACCTAACAGCCCCCCCAACTGGCCAGCTCTCAAACCACTAGTCCCCACCTCAGATCTCACCCTCAATACATTACTTCCATCTCAAATCGTGACCATTTCGCAATTCTTCACATCAACACTATGTAAAACTTACGTGAATTTTCTGAAGGAGTTACCGTTGACGACCACGCCGGGGAAGCCGAAAAAGGGAGATGCGTTGAGATTCAACGATCGTTTTCAGGTGCATGATGAGGCGTTCGCGAACAGGCTTTGGCTGGAGACGGGGTTGAAGGAGTTGGTTTGTGGGAGTGAAGGGGAAGGCGACGATGGAACAGCAGAGGGAGATAGGATGACGAAGGAAGAGAGGAGGGAATTATGGTTTGTCGTGCCCTGTCCGAGTCTCGTGTTGTTCTTTAGAGGCTGACATGCATGTTTACTTGGTAGGGGAGGCGAGGTCATTGGTCTCAATCCGTCGATACGTATTTATCGGTATACGCAAGGGCAGTTCTTCGATTGCCATTGTAAGTCCTCCTCCTTATGAACATCAAAAATAAGCTAAACCACATTGTCAGATGATGAATCCAATCTCTTAGTGCTGAACACCAAGCCTACACCAACACCGGCAAAGACAACATGGACATTGCTACTGTATCTAACGTCGCCGATCACTGGATGTGTTGGTGGAGAGACGGTGTTTTACCCGGATGAGATTACTTTTGGAGGGAAGAAAAATGTGGTAGAAAAGGAACTTGTTGTCGGATTAGAAACAGGATTGTGTCTGCTCCATAAACATGGCAATGACTGCATGTTGGTACGTCTTCTTCCCTGGTCATCACACGATGATCGCTAACATCACGCAGCATGAAGGGCGGGAGGTTCTGGAGGGTGAGAAATGGGTTATCAGATCAGACTTGTGCGTCAAAAGGGAAAAGCCTAGGTTTGCGGATTGAGCATTTACAGATCACAAGCATGGAAATGACTTTGAGTTTGAATCTTCTAGGAGATTGATGGGTATTCCGGTACGCCTAGAAGTGAAACGCCAACACAGATGGCTTCATCTCTATGTTCAAAGTCCTGCATGCTTTGATGTCTCCTGTCTCTTGTCATAATTCGTTATATCGTCCCTCGCGTCCCTTAGACCCCTCCATTCCCGGCCTCCCCCTCACTTGCTATCCAATCTCGAAGATCGTCTGATCAACGGCCTTTCTATTCCATTGAAGTGTATCCGAGCATCCGAGCATGTTCATAATCAGCGATGTACCCTACTCAAGCCTATCATCAATCCTCCGCTCGAAGCTGCTTTCTGGCGCATGGCGGATAATGGTTGAGTCGTCAATGTCGCGGGTATTGAGGGATACAGGGGGATCTTTCATCATCCAAGCTGGAATGACTCTTGCGCAGGCGCTGCCGGCAAAGAGCAGGGAAACGAAGACAGATAGTGAGGCGCGCATGACGAGATGTCTTAAAGGTTCTAAAGTCTTGCGATTCGAGGACGAGTTTGGATTGTCAATTCTGATGAAGAAATGTGACTTTAGATGGAGGAGATTCGTAATTATCGTTCGGTGTCCAGCACGAGATATAATTTTTGACGGAAGAGGACTGGCGATGGCGGACAGTAAAGACGTGGACTTCAAGAAGCTTAAAAGAAGATGGTTGGAGATGGGGGAAATCTTGGATAATAAAGATCCGTTCCCTGCCACCATTCAAGAGTTCCTCGGATGAATAGCTTGACCCCTGTACTTAAAACAAATACATCGCGGGGCTCTGCATTTACAGGGTCAATGGCCTGGGACAGGGCCTTCATGCGACGATCTGAGGATCTGACAGAGGAAGCTGATAGACTCGCTTAGATGAAAAGGAGGGGAAGAGACTGAGATGAAACATGACAGGTTTGGGGGTTCGATGTGAAGCCAAGCGAGGAGGAAGCTACGGTTCGAATTGAGAAAGCAAAAGCTACGCCACATGACGAGGCAAAGGAAGAGTCCGAGATAAGTTTTCTCGTGGGAGAGAGTCAGGATGATTGTTTTCATAATTGCCAAGCTTGAAGTCACAATTCTAGCTGGTGTTTCTGGAATTGGAATCACGCCCTCACCAACAGGTGTACCCGCCATCGACAACCTAAGAAAGGTCAGATGAAACGAATTGGAATAATTTGGTTCAATCTGAGAAAGGAAGAGAGACAGAAAAGAACTTACAATATCGCTCCCCGTAAGATAAGAGCTTGCATCACTAGCCATCCATACAATGGTGCCTTGCAGTTCACTCGGATGCGCAAGCCGTCCCATGGGAATATCTTTGACCCAATTGTCTTCAATATATGTCCCTTCTTTTGCAAGTAGATCGATGATGAGGTCTGTCTTCATGTAGCCGGGACAGAGGCTGTTGACGCGGATACCTTTGGGTGCCCACTACTTGGATGAGCTGACAACTTGGGTGAATGGCTCAGACAACGGCATACCTCTGTAGCAAGACTTTTGCCCATCAACGAGACAGCCGCTTTCGACTACAGCCCATCAGCATCTCCAAAACAATTTCCAATCTCCCGATGCCGTAAGAAAATACCTACTGCGTTGTACGCTGCTTGCTTCTGTGGCCTAACACAGATATGCGCACTCATGCTCGACACCAGTATCACATTGCCCTTCTTTTTCTCTTCAATCCAGTATTTCCCAGCTTCTCTCGCAAACAAGAAACTCCCATTGACATTGATATCAAACATCTTCTGCCACCTAGCAAAAGCGTAATTCTCGCCCTCCACATTATCTACAATCCCAGCCGCTGTCACCAAAACATCAACTTGCCCGAAGTCCTTCACAATCGCTCCCCAGGTATCTTTGACTTGTGCTTCGGATGTGACATCGCATGCGTATGCGCGAAGTTCGGGCTTGTATGAAGCCGTCGACGGCTTGGAGGTGATGTGCTCGGTGATGTGCTTGAGTGAATTATTGCCTGATTCGAGAGACAGGTCAATGCATGCTCCCCTTGCACCACTGAGTGCGAATGCTGTTAGGAACTCTTTTCCCAAGCCTCTCGCGGCACCGGTGACGACGCAGGTCTTTCCTTCTAGAGAGAAAGAGGGTAGGGTCATGAGGGAGCGTCGAGTGGTCGTAAGTGGTCTGCGGAAGAGGCAGCGCCGTGCCGTTGTCGAAAGGAGTATCATGCTGAATGAAGGATAGATACAGAAAACCGTCGAAAAGAGCTGAACTTGTGAAGACTGCTATAGAGATCGCAGGTTAGTTGCTGTAGGTCAGCGGTACATTATGTACTGTATGTAGCATAGCAACGGAGCTCTCTTCCGCACTACTTTCCTCATGGAGAAGACAGAGCATGCTGTGGCACGCGGCACGTTATGGGATGGCATGGCATGGCATGGCATGGCATCGTATGGTGAGGGGAAAGAGGCACAATCATCATGAGATTGGATGGTGGCCGTAAGCACCGAACTTGGAGGGAAGCGGAGGGGAGGGAGGGGAGAGCATCCCAAGAGTGTTGGAACAGGGGCGGGCAGAAGCTCGGCCAATAATTGGCGAGGAATTTGATGACGTGGAGACTCATTGTTCTAACCGATTCTGTAAGTATGAAAAAAAAAGTGATAATGTACTATCCCCTACGTACAGTATGCGAAGAGAATTGAACTGTTTTACTTTCTTACATTCCATTGTTCGGCAATTATTTGTGTGTTGGGATGTGTTCGCTGTAAATAATTTTCTTTATTGTTGCCCGACCTACCTGAACGTGGCCATGGTATGCTGGCTGTATTTACATATAGTTATGAAGTTAGGCGACGTACCCCTAAATTCTTACCAGTTCTGGCGCAGTGTCTTCGGATCTCCTTTTGCTGCTGTAGGAACTGGACTCGCATATGTACATAACAGTCTAAGTCGTATAATCTAAGCCATTGTCACTACCAGTATTTGGTTCAAGGCACCTAGGCCAGCCGTCTGCCCAGCTACTCTGGATTCCCATGTCGATTACCGAGCGAACACTGGAGGGACACCGATACCACAAGGACTGGGGAATGGAAGACGCCTAGATGCATGGAGAACCTCGATCTCTACGGAAAACATCGCCTCATAAATCCGCCGCAGGATGCGGTCTGAAACATACACTGACTTCAAGACATCGCACTGGGCCGATTACGCAGCCTTGCATCGTGGATTCAGGTGAGACCAGCCGTACGTCACCTCTGGACCCCTAAAACACTTCAGCTGCCATTTCACTCAAACCGACGTATTGGAATGAGGTTTGAGACTTACAACATTAGTGAGATATGCGACGAAAAGTATGACGATGTAGACGTGTAGGAATCTAGCATCCAGTGAGCAACGATTACTTTGACATCCATTTCTACAATAAGGCAAGAGAGTTAAGAATTGGGCTAGCAGTAATTGGGCGAAGGAAGTCCTTGGTAATGGATGTAGACTATTGTAGCAGTAAACCACGGCTTACAGGACATAGCAGAAGGCGGCTTGCAGTTTACAAGTATGGTACACACCAGTGCAAATCAACGAATCATTTATCTTCGCTCACTATGGAATCTTTGTGGACCACTGCAATGGCGTGAATATATCCGCAGAATGCAACCCTATGCCGTGCATCAAGCGCCGGTCATATCCCACCCATGGATGCCACGCTTCCTGCCCGTAACGCCCACGCTCATTGATTCCCAGTTCATTGTGAAACATAAAACCATTCGAATAAAATTGATGAAGATTCCCGACCTGAAATAACTGCTGGCGCTTCGCCTGCAGTAACCGGGCGGTAAGACGGAGGAAAACGACCTCTCTAAGAAGTCATCAAGCGGTGCAATTTGTCTAAAGCAGACTCCTTGACTTCCAAGATGACTTCTTCCTCGACCACCTCATCCTCCGAATCGTCGTAAGGCACTTTGAGAATCGTGTCGCCAACCAAGCGCGCCACTTTCTCAAGGGATGATTCCTTAACCTCAATTTCGACAATCTCTTCTTCAACCTCTGCTGGACCGGACTGAGTATCGAGAGTGGGCGAAGACGATGCTCCAGGCTCGCTGCCAGCAGGCGATTGATCAGGGGTAAGCATGCCACTGAACTCACTCGTTGATTTGAGACTCAATGAGCCAGCTTGGAGAGGGCTTGGTTGATCTGTAGAGCATTGATGCTTTTCGAACATGCCTTCCAGAGAGGAACCAGGGTTTGCAGAATTGGAATGAGCATCTCTGGCTGCCTCCCGTGGATCGACCAATCCATCTAATGGCGCTTGAGGGACGACGTCTTCAACACCAGTACCCTTGCGCATATAATCAGGAATTAGAGATTTGGGAAGCTTGAACTCGGTCGCCAAGACTGTTTCGCCATTTTTGCCGGTTGTGAACCAATGTCCATCTCTGGTCATGCAAGCTTCCTCGATGTCACTTTCGTCTGCGTAGTTTTCGGTGTCGGAAGTTTGATGGAACAAATCCAGTTCCTCACCACGATGAATGAGGACACCATCTTCGCGTTTGATGTAGTCCTCCTCTAAAGCCGCACCGCCGCCTTGTCGCTTTCGAGAATGACCAGGCTCCTTGAGGACAAGGGATGCCATTCCAAGATCTTCCAACTCATCGGAGGTATCAATTCCAGTAGCAATACGTCCGAGCTCCTTTTCAAACAGCCAAGGGAACGAGATGAATGGCATGTACCCAGGCTCCATCTTTCGGACAGGCACTTGGTGACCACCTACCATCTTTGTGGCTCGGCATTCGGCAAGAGCGATGTCAAGCTCTTCTTTGGTGACCTTGTACATTGCTGCGACGAAAGGTCCAAGGACAGTGAAGTCTTTGCCACCGGCTCTGTCGATACACTCGAGACGGAATTGATCCTTCAACGATTCCGAGAGTCTACCGATTTCTTCTTGAACCTTGTAGTCGCTACCGACACGTGGTTTTGACAGGACGAATGTCGACCAGATTTCGAACTCAGTCTTGATCTCCTGCTGAGCCATGATACGCTTCATGTGGACATCGTACTTTGACTTGACCTGCCGAGCGGCCTTCAATATGGCATCGTCGAGATTATAAGCTCTGAGAATGCGCTTATCAAAGGGCTCTTCATACTGTGGAGTGAAGTTAACTTTCTCGACCTTGTCATACAATTGGCCAAGGATCTTCTCCGAGTGGTATTGAGCCTCCTTAGGCTTGTGCTTCTTCTCCATGAAATGAGGCCATTTTCTGGGACGGAGGTCCTTTGACATCTCAGCAGGCTCGCCGGTCTTGACATAATCGACAGCCTTTGAGTGTAGAGCAGCGAGTATCAGACCTAAGGCGGCTATGTAAGCACAAATAAGAGCTGATATTAGAAGGACTTACACTTCCGATCCTTGACGCTTCGTTCCCGTTCATCCGCATTTGCTAAGTGAGCATGGGCGATAGTCGGAAGAGCATCATTCTTCATGTAACGAACGAAGAATTTCATCAAGTCAGTAATCTCAACCGGTCGACTGTGGACCTTGGGCTTTGGTGGTGTGTAATTCATGGGTTCACAGTTCCATTCTGGGGGTCGAAGATTCTTATCCCAAATCACAAAGAAATCATCACCGTCAAGATCGCCCCCAGAGCACATACTAGGGATATCGCGGTCTCCGTGTATTGGGAACACAACAACATCTCTCAGATGGTGTAGAGCTGGGACATTGACTGCCTCGACGACTCTGAGATCGCCAGGATGGAGGGACGGGTTGCGGCCAACTAAGCAGATTCCTTCAACCACATTGTATCTATTGGGATCATCTCTGTCAGGAACCTGGATAAATATTTGTGGCAACTCCTCTTGAGTGAGTTGCTGTCCATGAGCAGCCTTTGACTTGGTGTAACCACGGAGAGTGCCTGTCTCGTCGACACAACCAAGAACAAACGCACCATCCTCGACTATAATCTTGGCTTTTTCCTTCAGGAGCTTAATGGACCAGGATCTCCACAAATGAAGAAGCGAGAGCACGAAAGGATCCCTTTGGGCCATGAAACCATTTCGGATCATGGTAGCAAGGTTGATAGTCATCTGATTCTCGTCGATGTATCTCAACAACAGACTGACCGCGACCTCATCGCTGCTCATTGCAGCTTGGTAGTTGGCGAGTTGCGCGGCAAGCATCGTGTGGAAGACCTCGTCAGGTACACCGAGGGAAGACAGAATAACGATCGTCTGCCGGTTCAGTGTGGCACAAGAGAACCGAGCACATCGAATAATCTCGAGACCATTGTAGGTAGCAGTAAACTTCTGCTGACTCTTTCGAATGTGAACCTCCTTCTCCTTAGCGTCTGGCCAAACAGCCAAAATGCCCTTACATCCACCAAGACGAAACTGGAACGCGGATGGAGCAGTTGTAGTACGAAGTTGCAACTCTGCAGCAATCATCCGAGCGAGAAAAGGACTGATTTTACCAACACCATCGGTAAAACAGTAGCCATCATTCTCGACATCAGCAAGCGTGACGACCTTGGGGGCAGAAAGGCCGTTGATAGCTCGAGTTGTTGAGAAGCACTGACCAAGTCTGGCCGCATACTTAGCAACGACTGGGATATGGTCGAAATGGCCCATCCATTTGCGGATGTCTTGGCATGACAAATGGTCGGTAGGACAGAAGAAGTATGCGCCATTTTCGCGGAATTGCGAGTTACCAAAGGCGAGAAATTCGAAGTGCCGATCTCCGATTCGAATTCCGTTGTAAAGAGTTCTGTAGACGCGAGTAAAAAGTTCGTCATTTCTTTGCTTGTCGGCACAGGAGAAGATTTTCCCCTACGGATTGTCAATATGGTCGTAGATCAACGGAACAAAGCACTCACCTCAGCCAGTTCATCGGTGAATTGTACTCGAAGAAATCTGCCATCCTTGTTTTCTCTCGAATAGTGACGGAGAACTCTGTTAGTGGTTTCAACGGTGGGCGAGCTGAGGTACATAGTGGATGGAGTGATCGTGGCTTTTCGCGAATAAGCGCAGTAGTGAGGAATCTCTGTCTTCGATGTGAAGGCCAAAGCAAGTGGGTCATCGAAGATGGATAGTGGCTCGTAGATACGCTTTTCTTGAGTAGCAACATATTCGAGAATGTGTCTGGCCTTTGCAGGATCTTGTGCAGCGACATCGGCGAGCTTCTTGACAAATTGCTTATTGATGTTGTACTCGTTAATGATCTCGCGAGATATACAGACCTCTAGTTGGTAGCGGACTTCCCAAGGCAGTGCGATAGTGCTATCACTGCCTTGCATGAATTCAAGGTCAGCAGAAGCATTTTGCAACTTCGGGGGGTCAATCAAAGACCAGAGGTCGGCAGAATGAGACAAGACCTTGGTCAAGACCGGAACAGGCACAATCTCGATATTGAAATCTTGCAGAGCCTGTTTGATCTCAGCATACAAGGCGGCCGAATTGTTCGAATGGCCAAACTCGAAGAGATATGTAGTCCAGCGACCTGATTTGTTAGTATCAATTTCAGGATATTCGAGTATGACGTACCAATATCAATGACAGGGCGGTCTTTGTGAAGAGCGATGGTCTCCTTTTGGAGAATGTAGGGATCGTAAACAATGTCAGTCTGCCGGTACCAAGTATCCCACTCGCTCCACTGCGGATTCTCCTTAGTATGGCCAGCCATCTGATCCTGTCTCTTTCGATAGTATTGTGGGGGCGATTCCATGGAGATGACTAGGGCAAACGCAACGTCGCTGAAGTCCAATCTTTGGATCTTTGTCAACTGGTCGAAGGGAATATGAAACATGTACTGGTTGTGGCGATCATAGCTGGGTTTGTATCCAAGCTTCTCGAATTTGGCGGTGAAGTTGGCGACAATACGGCGTCTCTTGAGATCAACAATGAATGTCGTACCATTTTGCTCAGACTGATTCGGCTTGATGGTATGCAAAGGCATCATCGAGACGGGATCAATGAGAAGGCCGAAGTGAACGGCTGAAGCAATCAACTTCATTCTTGGCTGGTAGAATCTGGTTTTCTTAACAGGACTCTGAATCGTCTTGCCCTGAGATCTCTCATCCCAAAGACTAACGTTGACCATGTATGTTGCGCCAGGATCATCTTCATTATCGATGACATGGGTTGTATTCTTCCAGAAAGGTGTGGCTGGTGGGGGAGAATACACAATCTTAGCACCGCCATCCCGTCTGCCATCTCTTTCAAATATCTCAATGAATGAGATTTCACCGTGTTTCCGGAATGTTCTCCAAAGGTTGTAGGTTGTTTCATGATGTGCGACGCCTCTCAGTCTGACAGCCAACTCATCCCACTTCTCCCAATCATAGTCTGGCTTCAAGATGGGTACTTGTAGGTGTGGATATCGAGGAGTTGGGTTGCGAGGTGGTCTAATGACCTGGGTATGGTCGATATGGGGTCTTCTGTAGCCTTGGGTCATTTTGGTAAGAAGCTGTAAATTTCGTGGAGAAAGGGACGGGTCAATGCCTAAGCTGTCGCAGGCGTGTAGCCTTGAGATAATTTGAATAGTAAGACTTCAAAGCGAGGTCGTTGAGCGGGATGAATGTCTGTTGTATCAGAAAGGTGAAGTTCGACTCGCAGGTTCCTGTGTAGTAGAGTGTTTGCTGTACCAAGGACGGCACTGAAGCGAAAACAGACTCCGTAGAGCAAGCACAATGGCAGATCTACCGTGGATAAGTCAGTACTAGCGATATGCTGAGAAACTGTGGCTATGGTAAACGGAAGACGGGTGGTTGAGGTTGAGGTTGAGAAGAAGTAGAAGCGATAGAGGAAGGAAGTGGTCGCTGGCGGGATTTTGTGCCAGTTGAAAATGGGCGTACTGGAAGTGAATTGCAATTGATTGTCCTTAAAATCAAGCTAGAAAGTGAAGTATGAATTGGAAAGGTGAGGACTGGACCGTTTCTCCAGATATGAGAGACATTGAAACTTGATGAAAAGCTTAGAAAGGGGATTCCGTTGCTCGCTCAATGGATTGAAGACGAGCGAAGGAGGGAAGAGGGAGCAAATTACCTTTGTGAGGGACCTCAGGCTCTGGTTCTGAAGAATCATCCCATCAGGAGCAAAGACAAACCTCGAAACAGTGCAGTGTTTGTTGTGCTGTACTCCACTGCAACATACCTAGGTAGGTTGAGGAAGCTACAAAAGGGACGCGATCCGCGTTTGCGACGATACGGTTATCACCACGTGATGCGGCCGCCTCGTAACTCCTGGCCAGGTCCCTCGGGCCGTCAGCATGCTCTCCTGCACGACTCTTTCGAGGATCCGGATTGATTCGAGGCCTTCGCATCCGCCCAAAGTTCTTCATACCAGTGAGTAGGCAATGTAATCCACGGCAACCAGGTGATTGTTATCGACCCAGAGGTTCTTCAAGTATTGCATGCGACTAGCAACTAGCACCTCGTCTCGACTCGTCACTTCTCTTTTTCCTCAGACTACTGTAGCTAGGTAGGCTGCAGTGGCTGGCACTGGCTCTTGTTGGTTTTGTCTGCATCAAGCGAAAGGCATATGCACAAGTATCAAACAAGGCCTGTCCACCCTCAAGATATGCAGCTGCTACCCAAAGAGGGCCGACTTCATCCATACTTGGCATCGACTTTGGCTTCCTTCCTCTTCCACGATTCTTCCATCCCCAATTCCGGGTTTGGTATGGCCGATGCTACCCAGCGTTGCAGGGTGGAGGTTATGTTGCATATTCTAATCTTTGAAAGGCATCGGTCTGAGAGAGGCCTCATTTGGATCCTTGAAGGAACTGACATCTTCCTCTTCATTGGTCTCTGTCCCTACATGAAAAGATGAGTCGAAGCACCATGGTCGAGCCGAACAAGTCGAAGTAAAATGGAAAGAGAACAGTGACATCGTTCTCCTTTTCGCGTCAGATAACAGCTTGTCAGAATCCTGAAAAAAACATGCCGGAAAAGTGCCTCTGGTCCTTCAGAAGCGGGGTTGCTGTTGGTGTGGGGGTACAGGGAACGCCACCAGGATTTCACATGAAGCAGAAACAAACAGAAACGACCGTCACTCAATCAACCAATGGGAAAGGGAAAACACCCCGGGGTTGCTCACTCACCGTTAGACGCCACCTGAAAGCCACTCTGAGTTCCGCACTTCCGCACCATACTGTCCTCCCACAGGCTTCACAACATCACGTCTTCGCCGCATACCGACTTTTCACTTTTCAGCCGGATACAACAAAAGCAAAAATAACATGCATGTTAATAATGCGAGGCCGTGCAAAGCAGCTGTGCCGAATGTTGATTAGGAGTCCAGCACTGATCTGGCAGGGTAAGCTCATACCGACTTTTGCTTTTTCGGTGTCCGGTATCTTCAGCATGTTTTCCACGCGATTGACTTTACATCAGTGCCTGATCGACACGCCTCCTACGACGCATTACCTACAGATGATTTACTTGTTCCCTGTACCCCCTAAACCTCGCAGGTAAGTCGCACGACACCTGGCTACTGGCTACTGGAGCCCCTTTTCCACTTCGCTCGTGATACCATCGGTTGCGCATCAAGCTCGAATAAGCGAGGACACACAACAACAAAGCGAGTAACAATGGATAGTGCCACAGAAATAGGAAGGCCTCTTCATTTTCTCATTACAAAATACCAGTCCCAAGCCCCCAATGCAACCTATGCTTCACATCCGTGAGGAGGATGGCTCTATTTGACCGCCTACCACCGCCCAGCCGAAGAAAGTAAAATGCATGGAAAATGGATGCACAAAATCCTTCAATGAAACCCCCCATGATGCAGTCCACCACTCCCAATCTCGGACCATGTCATGTTCTGTGTGCCAAACCCCGGTCTATATGGTGAAAAGGAAAATCGTCCAATCTGTCGCAGAGTCTACATTGGAAGATCCACGATCTTGCCTGGGTTCATGATCCAGTATGGGTCAAGAGCTTGCTTGATGGATTTCATCACGCCAAGCGTATCTTTACCCACTTCCATGAGAAGAGCTTCCTTCTTCCCAATCCCAATACCATGTTCTCCCTGCATTAGGTCAGTACTCCTTCAGACAAATGCTTGGAATCTTGTGGAACTTACAGTGCAAGTACCCTCCATATCCAGCGCCCTCCTCACCATATTCTTGACACACTGCTCGACCTTCTCCTTCTCACCCGGTACCCTCGAATCATACATGATACTCTCATGAAAATTGCCATCTCCGATATGACCCAGAATACTAGCGAACAGCCCTAAATCATCCATCTCTTTCTTACTGATTTCAATGATATCCGCCAGTCTCGAGAACGGCACAGCGACATCAGTAGACCACACTTCATTGCCCTCCTTTCTCAATGCAAGCATACTCCAGAGACTTTCCTTCCTGGCAGACCACAGCAATTTCTGCTCTTTGGCATCCTTCGCGAACTCGAAATCGCCGCCACGGTGCACCTTCGCGATCGCTGAGACCATTGAAATATTCTCTTTGACGGAAGCTTTCGTGCCGCTGAACTTGAAAAAGAGCGTGGGCAATTCTTTCCACTTGCGAGGCGCTGTGGAGCCGGAGAGGTTGACAACGCGCATTTGCACTTCGTCCATGATTTCCATGGCGGCGACTTGGACGCCTGCTCGCATGACGCTTGCAGCTGCCGCTGCGGCATCGCGAATCGAGGGGAATGTGACGACGGCTACTGAGAATTCTTGAGGGACTACTGCCAGCTTGAGAGTGATCTCTGTCACCAGTCCTGTTGCTCGATTAAAACATGGTCATCCAATGATGCGATTCTTGAACGTATATGAAGACGATTCTAGGTTGGGCAGAACTTACCAAGGGTCCCTTCAGACCCAACAAATAACGAGTTCAAATTATACCCTGCTGAAGTCTTCCTCGGTCTCCTCTTCGTCTTGATAATCGTCCCATCAGATAACACAACCGTCAGATTAATGACCCAATCCTTCATCGTTCCATACCTGACCGCATTAGTACCGGAGCAATTCGTGCCAACCATGCCCCCAATCTTGGCACTTGGTCCCGGATCAACAGGAAAGAACAGTCCAGATTGTCTTCTTGCTAATTCCTCATTAAGTTCCATCCAGCTCACACTTGGCTGGACGACAATATCCATGTCCTCTTCGTGGAATTGTAAAATCTGATCCATGTATGCGAAATCGACACTGACGCCTCCGTAAGGTGCTGAGAAATTGCCTTCGAGGGATGAACCGCCCGAAAAGGGGATGATCGGGAGACGATACTTCGAGCATATCTTTGCGATCTTGGAAACTTCCGAGGTGTTTTTAGGATAGGCGACTGCCACCGGGAGACTGTCAATGTTGGTGGAGGACCACTCGGAATAGCCGTGTGCTTTGAGATCTTCAGGATCAGTAGAAATTGTGTCCTCATTTCCTGTAGCTTGACGGATTTCTTTGATAGCCTAATTTTGTCAGTACTCGATGTTGACTCGCCAAGAAAGGGGTTGTTCTGGGAAGCGAGTCTGAACAGGCCCAAAGCTCTTCGGACATGTATTGTAACTTCCGAATAACATTCGAAGAAATCAAAAACTTACAGATTCCATGTCACTCAAACTCGCATATGCAGGGCTCACAAACTTCCCAGCATTCGAATACTCTCTTTCCCTGTCCTTTCTCCCTTCAGCTTTCCAACCAACTGCCAACCCCGCTCCAGCAGCCGATGCAGCCATCAGCGCCAACACACTGAAAGTCGTCCATCCATCAATATTGGTCTTCTTTCCATGTCCCAACGCAGATTTGTTCTCCTGAAATCTATTCTTCTGAGTATGCGAGGTACTCCATCTCACCTCTCCTCTTGAGTTCGATTTGAAAATTGGTGAGTGCAGCAGACTTGGTCCTGGTCGTACCTCCAATAGTGGGGTCAGGGTCATCGAAGCGAGTGCGCTCGCCCTCGGAAGACATTTCGCCGACCTCATGCACAGCGACATGATGCCTGTCCTGGAGGGGTTGTTCAATGGTTTGACCGTTCTAAAGAGCTTCGATTCGCCTTCTTTTCAAGATCAGATCAGATCTGCAGGCCCCTGTAAGCAAGCAAGGAGGAAAAAATATTCCCTTCAAATTCCGCTCTGTTGGCCCTGCCCTTCTGGTCTGCCCGACTTGCTGTCATGGATGGGTACAGTACAGTAGATGAATTGAAGGATGGGATGGGATGCGATGGGAGGGTCGTTCCCACTTTCTTTTGCTTTTCGTTCCGTTCTTCCCTCTCTTTTTCGAATTAGGCCCGCTTCAAAGTGATGAGTGAGAGAGGGGAAGAGCTCATTTATATAGCGTCGTCTTTTGTTGGCTTTGGGGGGGGTAGGAGGGGTCTACTAATATCTTCTGACTGACAATGGGCTAGCCAGTAGCTCCAGTAATACTAGTCGGTACTTGAGCCCAGCGTTCACTCCTCACGCTCGGCCTGTTGCCGATATCCTGAGGCAATTGGTAATTGGGTTGAAAGCTTGGGGGTCACTTCTTTTTCTTACTCGATTCGAAATCCGGCATTCGTACCGCGCGTGCTTGACATCCAGCGAAGCCCGGTTAATGCCAGCGGATTTCAGTCCAATGTCTGCTATGCTTGCGAATGGATTTCATTCCAGGTGGGCTTGCTGCAGTGTATGCGGTAGGTGTAGCGTGGTCGTCACTTCTGCCTCTCGAGTCCCTTTCCATACCCACCTACGACATTGCAAGGGGTAAAGGATAGGAGAGGTATTTTAAGCTTGCCAGCAAAAGAAATTTTGAGTGTTCACTCAGGGTCTTCTAAAGGGAAAAGATCACGAACGCCTGAGATATAACTCAAGGACGGGACAAGGAGGAAGCTGGGCTCAGGCAGGCTTGCTGTCAACTCACAAGCCTTCTCATATGGGAAGATGCAAAGAAAACATTTCCGAATCGAGTTACATTTCTTTTCCGTCAATTGGCTCCATTCTTCCTCGGGAAGCACATTTCTCATGTTCTGTAGTGGTGCCTTCGTCATACGTCGTGCATCCCACTCTTTGCCTTTTTCACGAACACAACACAACACGAAATACCGCACGGCATAATGCTCTGCTGGCGTGCAATCAAACCAGCTCAGAAGTAGGTACATTCTAGCCAGAGCATGCAAAGGTCCGGATCGAGAACAAGAACAAACTTTCCTCGCCAGCCAGGAATCTAACTTCTGCATCGTGCTACCTGACGTCGATATTGAAGAGCTGGACGATGCGTGTGGGGGTACACCACATCATCATCAACGAACTGCATCCTTCTTAACAACACCGCTATACTTGCCTGCCTACAAACGGTAACAAACCTGCACCTAAGATTCAAATCCTGTGAGCCTCAACGCCTCGCATCTAAGATGCATCTGTCACTTTCTACCAGAGCCGGTCCTGCCCTGGTCTACACTGGCGATCAGTCACGAGCCAATCAGTCATCCTCCTTTAATTTCATCCTCTCAGAAGACACACGGATCCAGACCCTTTATGTCCAATAGCCATGGATCCATTACAGAACTCATCCATCTCCCATCTCCTGATCACCTTCGCATAGCATAAGCCTCAACTCCCATTTCCAGGTTCTGGTTTATTTTCCGGCACGAGGTCTCTTTCCCCTCTCGCACACACATGCAAGTAGACTGAAGACCCCTGTTTGCCCCTCCTTCGCCTTCGAATTCTTACCTCATGGAAACCACTGGAATGGGCCTCGTACAGCTTTGACTTCTCCAGGGTGAGAGGATGTGGAAGCTGGGGCGACTCCAGACCGTCACGTCTCCTCCACCGCCCTTCTCCCATACTCCGCACTTTTCTGACTTGCCTTTCAACTTTATCCTGACATCAGCAGCTTGCCTCGTGATGTGAAAACGCCCCACAAGATGCATGTTACTGCAGCAGGGACATAGGGCAGTTACGAGAATGAAGTAGGTCACAGGGCTGGACATGGGGGTCAGACTTAGCTTGATTTCATGCGGAGAGAAGTGCTAGGCAATCAATGCTGGAAGCAGAGGTGCAGTGAGTGGACCACCTGCGGCTACCATCCAGCTGCATGGAGGTTGCCAGTGTTGGGATTGAAGCTGTAGAGATAACACAATATCACTTCATTTCACTGAGTAGTCTATGGAAGGACAGCCAAAGTTGGGGGACTGGATGGGCTTTTACATTGTTTTGGTATTGGTTGCTCCTACTATGCTGCTGCTGCACCGCTAGCTAACCCATTTGCACTTTTTCCCATGCGCAAATGACCCGAAGCATAGAATAGAAAACGGGGCCCAAATACTCCATCCCAGAACCATCATGCAGAAATCCAGAGAGCAAGCAACAAAGACGAAGAACATTTAGTTTCCGGCAATGGCGTGCGCACGTCTGCGATCTCTCTCCTCGGCGATAGAAAGCTTGACACCCTTGCCCTTTGGCAGAGAGATCCATGGCTTCTCGGTACCGATGACGAAGACGTTGTTCTCACGGGTAGCAAAGGAGTTGTCTATGGCGTCCTTGATGTGAACAATGTTGAAACCTCCGTCGTGACGCTCGCGGTGAGTGATGACACCAACACGACCCATGTTACGTCCACCGGTAGCCATGGCAATGACACCAGTGTCGAACTTGATGAACTCAGTGATCTTGCCGGTAGACAGATCGATCTTGACGGTGTCGTTGACCTTGATGGCTGGGTCAGGGTAACGGATACTACACAGGCAAAATTTTGTCAGCATTTCTGGAGGAAGTTTGTATAGCAACCGTTGGTATAGCTCCAATCAATCGTTCTTTTCGAGGTGGATCGACCAAAGCTTGGACCAACGGCTGAATGATGTCTGATAGAACTTACGTTCGTGCATCGTGCGTGACCAAGAATGGGATTCCGCCCTTGCCCAACTGAACTCTCTTAACCTTTCCAAGCTTGTATTCGGCCTCCTCTGCCTGGATTCGGTGGACGGTGAAGCGGCCCTTGGTGTCGTAGACAAGACGGAAGTGCTCGCCAGTCTTCTCGATGCTGATGACATCCATGAAACCAGCTGGGTAGGTTGCGTCGGTTCGGACCTTTCCATCAACCTTGATCAAGCGTTGCATGACGATTGCCTTGGTCTCGCGGGCGTTGAGGGCATACTTTAGGCGGTTGCGGATGAAGACGATCAGAGGCATGCAGTCTCTGAGCTTGTGAGGACCTGGGGATGGACGAGGAGCGTAGGCACCGGAGAGTTTGTCCAAGAGCCAATGCGATGGGGCGCTAAGGCGCTTTTGATGCTTCTTGCTATAAGAAAATTGTCAGTAAGGCATTCGAGAAGTACTGGTAGCTTTGCGCAGGAAGACACTTTGAGGAAGGCCAATTCAAATTTGTCTGCTGCGTTCGCATTGCGAAATCGACGGCTGATCTCGAAGTTGAGCAGCCGATCTGCGAGTCCAGAAATGGCCTTCCCAAAGGAAATTCTTGCGCGTGCAAAGTGATTTTATCATTGTAGAGGGGCTACTTACAGTCCCTTACCCATTTTGAAGTCGTTATGGGGTTGTCGAAGGTGGTGTCTTGTCGTCGAGAAATCTCAAGACCGAGCTTTTGGAAAATGTCAAGTTGGTGGGAGCCCTCGCCTATTTTTTTTCCAGCCAGACGCTAGTGCGTTCTGAGCCTAGCACTTTCTTACACCTGGGTCATGTGATCAAAGCTTGAATGAGTTTCTTGTTGCTCCGCTTATCTTCCACTCTGTTTAGGTACACCAAACCTAGATTCCTTGGTATGTCGAAAGTTAAACGAGTGGTACCTTCCTTGCCAGCTGGCTCCTCAACTTCTAACTTGAAGTCTTCGCATTTGTACAATTCCCAATTTCGCCTACTTCTTCACGTTACCCATCGCTGGATTGGCTCCATCCACGACGTAGTTACTCTTTTGGGCCGCGGTGGTCAAGGTACATATTCCTGGCGGGTCCAGCCCGGGCCGCTGGTCTCCAGTCTGAGGTGACAAGTAGGCGATGTACCAAGGTAAGAAGGAAGGAGCTCAATGTAATGCCAATTATACAGTTGCCTGTTTCATCCTTCCGGCTTTTAGCAATTAAATCCGTTCAGATTATTTCGACACTTTCCAGACCGTTTCCAAGCCTTCCAAGAACAAACATACAGGAACAAAATTGACAACAGCTGACCATGGGCATCAAAATGGCACCCTCACGCCTTGAAACTATTCGGGATATGTACGATGCTCGAGCGCCCATCTACGAAGATGACGGCAAAGATGGCTCGAGCGACTTTCACAAGGCTCAAGCCAAAGACTACCTTGAATGGATGGCACTATCACCAGGAATGAAAGTCCTCGACCTAGCTTGTGGTACAGGTGGAATCACAATCCCAGCAGCACGAGCAGTTGGGCCCTCAGGAAAAGTCATTGGAGTAGACATCAGTACTGTTTCCCTGGACATCGCCAGATCCAAAGCCAGAAAAGAAGATCTCCCCGTCACTTTTCATGATCATGATATCAGTAACTTGACTGGGCTGGAAGGTATCATAGAGGGCATATTCGATGTAATCACTTGTGCTTCCGCCATGGTTCTGCTTGAAGACCCTGCTGCCTCTGTTAAACATTGGGCCACGCTTTTAAAAGCTGGAGGGAAGTTGATCTTCGATACCTCGACGAATGACAGTCTGGTCGTTGGCCGCTGCTTCGATGTTGTCAAACAGGAGCTGAATATGTTCACTGTCAACGGCAGCAAAACAGCAATAGGCACGGTCCCAAAGGTCAAGCAGATGTTGGTGGATGCTGGACTAGACCCTACCCAGACTTTCGTCAGCAGGCAGTACGATGAATTCAAGACACTTGAGGAGATTGATGCTTCTAAAGGAGGGAACTTCTTCGAGGAGACGATGGGACGAGAAGGATGGGTCAAACGATGGTATGAGGAACTGAAGCAGGTCAGTATCTTTCCCTGTCACAGCCGTCCCCTGATGTGTGAAGCTTCTCAATGCATGCACTGCTGATGTAATGAACAGCCCGGAGTTAGAGAGAGAGCCAAGGAAATATTCTGCCAGGAATTGAACAAGATGGCCGATGAGAAAGGTTTCGTCAAGTCGCATTTCAGATTCAACGTGGCGGTGGGAAAGAAAGGATAGATCTGTTCCTACTAGGCGAGTGGTGTCTGGCGCAGGGGCAGGGGCTGTGTCATACCTTCGGTCTCGTGCCGGGAGACGGCTGCGATTCCAAAAAAAACATTGACAGATGCGTTCTAATTAATTTTAATGCAATGGGCTATAGGGAAATACAAAAGATGGACATAGATGTCACTTGGCCGTCGTGCGGTTGTCTGTAAATGGTACTGCTATACAGAGCTTTCTGTACGTCTTTGAGGGACCAAGGGGCATTCTTGCTGTCAGACAAATAATGAATGTGTGACGAGATTTTGAAAGACACATTTAATAGCAGAGTTCTACACCTAAGCTTTGTCAAGCAAACGAAACGTTGCATGCCCTCAAACTCCTTCGTTGAGAAATCGAATTTCAGCCGCTTACACTGAGTTGTAAGTGCGAAACATGCAGCATGTGACACAGAGGTAAGGGAAGGAAAGTGATCGATACATTCGCCGACACAGAGAAAGTACCAACGTCTTACCATCATGGCGGAACTCAGCGCTTACCATTGAGTGTAGCACCTCCGATATGACCGCTTGACAGCAAAATAGCTTCTTCACGGACCAAAGCAACAAAGCAGAGATATAAAGTAAAGCGCATACAAGTCAAGAGAGCGGTGTTGCCTCTTTCTTCCTGGACCATATATTACAAGCTTGTTTTGTTCGCCACCCAAATGCAAATGCACGCGCAGAACACTATGCTTTCGAATCCTCGCCGGATGATCAACCCTAGTATTGGCTAGCAGCCTGTTGGCACGCCTTCTGTAGACACATAACCGTTAGCATCCGTCGATCCATGCCAGCCATCCCCAATATGTGCCTTGTGATGCTTACCAATTGTTCCAAATACCATCCACAGATCTGCATGTTCCCCTGGTTCTCGTCCAAGCACTTAGTGAACTGCTTGGCATCGACCTCACAGCTTCGTTGTCCCCAGCTGTTCTGCGAAGCCTCATTTCCCTGCGCAGCAACAGCGTTCTGCTGAGGTTGCTCAGCTGCTGGAGCGGAAGATCCTCCGAAGAAACCGGTGATTGCGTGGCCAACGGACGATCCGATTGCTACGCCTCTGCTATTGTCAGTCTATCTGTTGTCGGCAGGTCTTGGGAACTCACGCTGCGGTGCTGGCGATGTTTCCCAGCATGCTACCACCAGCGGAGCTTTGCTGTTGTTGAGCTGGAGGAGCAGCGGCTGAAGGGTTTGGGCGTGCTGCTGGTGGAGGGTAGGCGGCGGTGGTTGCTGGTCGGGTCTGTTGGGGTGCAACTTGTCTTTGAGGAGCAGTTGGACGGGAAGGGGCACGTCCACCACCGGATCTAGATTGACGAGGCATGATGATTTTGGTTAGGAGGTCTTGTTTGGAGTTACAGTCGCACAGTTGTGGTTGATGTTCTTGATGTGAGTTGAGGCGAGGAGAGTGCGGAACAGATCAACATCGAAGCTTCGAACTCCTCGGCTCTGTTAGACTTTTTAGCGTGCTTACAAGTGATTGGCTGAGAGGAGACGAATATCCAACCCAGAATTCAAGGCCTTCGAAGACCAGCGCAGGGGCCAGACAAACGAAAGAAACAGGTCCACATGAAAGATCTTAGAGCTTGTGGACAATATTAGAAGCGTCTGAGGTGCACAAGTCATATATGTGAGGTAACCACAATTGCAAGAGAAAGAGTATTTCTGGCAACCAGCCAAATTAATATCTGCATCTATGGAAGGAATGCTCATGATTTCTTCCTGAATCAGATACGTAATTACCATCTATGCACCATGAAAATGCTCACTTTTCCTGATATCTCGACGCCATGAAATGCTACAACTGTTCCTTAGCAGTGCCTCAACGCCAAACCGGCGCTCTTGACCTAGAGCTTCTAATTGAACGCCATGCCATGCTGATATGTTCCCAAAGCAAGGAGAATGTTGCCTGCAAATGAAGCAGCCATCCAGATCAATTCTTATTCTTCTCTGATTTCTTCTCCTTCTTCGACCGCTTTTGCTTCTTCATCTTCTTCGCATTCTTTGGCTTTTCCGGCCGTTCGGACTTCGCCTCACCTTCATTCGACGTGATTGCTGGTGTTGAAGCTCCAGAAGTCGATGTCGAAGCAGATTTATGTACTTTCCGTTTCTTTTTAGAACTCACTGGCTTTGCTGTGGGTTCTGGTGCTGACTCTGAGCTAGACTCCGAGTCGGAAGAATCAGAATCATCCCCAATAGTTGCTTCTAACTCGCCCGCCTTTCGCTTCTTGTCAAGATCCATGGATTGATTGCCAAACTTGATATGTGCCTTTGCTCTTTCTTTTGCTATTTGCTCCGCTCTTGCAAGATCGTATTTCTCGTTACCAGACTGAGAAGAGTGTTAGTAAATCGGAACATGAACATTCGGACTATCTCCAAATGAGAAGAAAGACCCACCAGGCCAGCTTTAATAAATCTTGCAGCAGCAGCCTTGTCTACTGCCATTGTCCTCTCCACAGGTGTTTCGATAGCCTTGATCTTGTCAAAGTACTGCTTGACTCTGGTGAGTTCTTTGAAGACAGGATGTTCGCGCGCCTTGACTCCATTGAGTCGCAGGTAAGCTGGGAAGGTAATTAGACACGTTCCAAAAATTGAAGAGGCGGATTTACAAAATAGCATGGACTCAATTGCATAGGTGACCAGGACATAGAGCTTGGCTTTGTCTAGCAAAGGCAACTTCGAAGCCGAGTCTGAAAGCGCTGTCTTCAAGAGAGGCTGCAGAGACTCCTCGAGATCGTCTATTTCATCATCCAGAGTCTCCAATAGAGACATAACCTTTGTCGAGTCCATGATGCGCAAATGCAGAGGGTTGGCGCGTTTTTGTCTCGTTCTGGTCAATCAGCGATGAGGCTTTGCAGATGATCAATGATCAATAAATTCCGCCGCCCATGCTGCCAAGACCACGGGCCGACTCTGGCCGACAGACGCTTGCCTGCAAGACTGGCCAATGGCGGTGCCATTTGTACAGGGATATGGAGAGCGCAGGGTCATGATCTTTAGATTTTTGTTCTCAGGCGAATCCAGGAGCAGAAGCTATAATCTTCTTCTGCCTCTACTTCTCGATCGTCCATTCTCTTGACGTCGACCATCCATTCACGGTCCGCCACGACCATCACCATTTTCTCCAAGTAGTGTATTGCACTGTACGACTTTGAACATTTTCCGAATACGCCGATCAACAGTCGATTGATTGCACCTTTATTTCGGCTGCGATCTCGAAACGTCAACTTCTTCTTTCTTGTACTTATTTTGCCTTCCCTTCCTCATCTTCCTGCATGTTTACATAGAGACATCTTTGCTTCGGTGCTCATCTCACCTGCCAGCGCGCCGGCCTGGAGATCACGTCTGCCATGAGTCGATTTCAATAACCATTGAGAATCGTTCATCCTGTCTCTTCCAACTTGCGGTCGACCGCTGTTGCGGGTGTTTCGAAGGATACCTCGTAACGAGATATGGCTTTCCGATAACACATGTGCGGGCCGGGTGGCCAGGCGCTGTTTCTTCTCACAGGATAGAAGTTACTGGTGGCCTAGGAGGAAGTGGGAACAGCAGAGCGAGTGTATGTTTAGCTTGGGTACAACAAGGAGAGCGAGAGGAGCGGCACGGAATTATAGCAGTCAAGCTGCTGAGAGGAGGGTGTACGATGCGCCAAAGGAGCGCTTAATGATGGAAGATGTTTTGAAGTCGAGAGAGGAAAGTGTCGGACAGGGGGCGAAAACTCCTTCGCCTACGGATACAATAGCGCGGAATATCGAGGGGTTGTTGGAGACAGATTTAGGAGCAACGTTGGTGAATCGAAATTCAGAAAGTGCTGAAGTACAGGGTGCCGTCGACAGTCGGGAAGCTGATGAGGGAGTGGGACAAGACGACCATTATCGAATTAATCCAGCAAGTCAAATCGATACAGCGAAATCAGATAGAATGGATGTCCGGTCATTCGAAAGTGATCCGCAAAACGCAGATTCTACAGACTCGCAATATATCTCGTCAGCTAGCACCGAGGAGCCAGGGGTCCGGGGCGATTGGCAAGAATTTGACCAAGACCCCGATGCAGTGAATCGGGACGGTTTTCAAGAGTACGAGAGCGATCAGGTGGAAGCACTCGAGGATCTAGATTTGCTGAGGGCACTGAACAAAAGAACTTCGATCGAGGATATGCGGACCATGAACTTACAGGTCCAACACAAACCGCAATTACAACAGGACCTTCGGCAAGAGCCCGTCAATCGTACTATCCATATATTGGGCTTGGGTGCCGCTGGAAAATACATTGCCCACTCTCTTGCTAGCCTTCCTTTTCCACCGCCTATCACGTTGTTGATGCATCGGCCTTTGGTGATGCAGCATTGGCACGACGAAGGAGCCGCTATTCATGTCATCAAGGGTGGAGAAATCAAGACTCAGACTAACTTCCACATCGAGTCCTCGGCCAGCTTCGTCAGAGAGGACTCACGACAAAGGTTTCCAGGATTTGGTCCGAGACTTGAGCACACTTCAGAACCGCCGAACTACTCGATTGATGCTTTGATTGTTACGACAGAGGCATATAGAACAGTGTCGGCGCTGATGGCAATCAGACATCGCTTGGGGATAAAATCGACCGTATTTATTCTCAACAATGGTCTCGGTCTTGTGGAGAGGATCAACGAAAAGGTCTTCCCAGACTTCAGGACTCGTCCAACCTATATTCTCGGCAATATGACCCACAACTTGCAGTCAACCGAGCGCCACTTCACGCTCATAGAGAAGAGTCCAGGACGACTTGAATGCTCCAAGTTCCCTCAAGTATCAGTCACCAGGAAAGGAAGTCATTCCCCCACATTCACGCGGAAAGATTTCAGTTGGTCAGCCCCTGCAAGTCACCTCGTTGGAACCCTGGCTCGGACACCAGAATTTAGCACTGTCACTCTCGGTCACAAGAGTTTTCACGAATCTCAGTTCCAGAACCTCGCAGCTGGGGCTGTCATCGGACCCCTCTCTGTCTTGTTCGATTGCACCAATGATCTCCTTCTCTACAACTTTAGCGCCTCCCAAGCCATGAAGCTCCTGTTGCGCGAGATCTCCTATGTCATCTGTTCTCTACCAGAACTACAGTCATTGCCCGATCTTGACAAGACCTTTGGTGTGAGGAGATTAGAGGCAATTATCGTGTCCAAGATAACAAAAAGCGGGAAGAACCTCTCGGCAATGTTACAGAGTATACGAGCTGGCAATCGGACTAACATTGATTACTACAATGGGTACATTGAGCGTAGGGCAAAGGAATTGGGTATCGATACGCCAAGGAATCAGATGATGCTTCACCTAGTGAAGGGAAAGAGTGCAGCCAAGAGTAGGGAGCTGAATAACTTCATACCTTTCGAGGATGACTATTAGGAGTCGGGCATGTAAGTAGCGAGGAACAAGCCTGTGTGTTATGTTGATATGTATAGTACATTTAGAGTGGAGTGAAGGGCGTTATGATATATCTGTTGCAGCATAGAGCAATGGATTGTACAATTTTATCTCCAATTATCTACCCGGTGCTCTTTTGTGATTTTTGCTGGCCGCCGTCCCTTTCATCAAAATTTCTGTCATTATACGTAGTCCTTCTATACATAGTCCGGTCTTGTCAACAAGTAGTAATGGCAATCCGATCACAAGAAAGTTGGACAAACGTGCTGGGGCTGCGGCTGCGGCTGCGGTCATTCTGTATCGAGCTGCTCCGCATTTTGCTTGGATCTCTCTCGCTTAGCCATTAGTCCCTTTCCTTCGATGTCAACAAACATATCCGCGCCGGATCCGTCGATTTTTATCGAGGGCGACAAACACCTCACAACATCACTCGATCTTTCAAGAAATCTTTGTCAAATGCATTGCTTTCGTTCATTGACCTCGCATCTCTCGCGGAGCTTTACCTAAGGACAGGTTCATTTACCACAATCCTTCCATCACTTCCACCTTCTAGGTCTACTTTGCAGCTATAAGCTTTTGCACATACTAACGCAGTCGCTCTTCTCGCTCTACCGGGGCCAATCCGGATCGGAAATCCAGCATGTCGGATGGTGATTCCTTGTACGACTCATTGTCGCCGTCGGCACTACCTACCTCTCCACCTCCGCAGGAAAATCCAAGTACCCCGCAAAGTCCGATACTTGACGATAGGCAATCAGTCGCTTCCAAATTACCATCTCCTCCTGTCTCAGATACGACTTTTATCCAAAGTAGTTCACCGGAGCCGGAACCGACAGGTGACCCTGCCATTCAAACACCTCCGAAAGAAGAGGGTCAGGATACCAACGATAGTCCAACAAGGGTTTCAACACCAGAGCATCAACCTGCACCTTCTTCCCGGGAAAATCTGCCGGTAGATATTGTGATACGGAGGGAAGAATCAAATAGTTCAGAAGAGGAAACGACGCGATTGCGATCCAAGATCCACAAAGATGGAGGAGAGCCAGGCGCCGAAAAGCTACCAGACACGACTGACGGAGACATTGGTGTCATTATTACTCCAGAGTTTGAGGATGAGGCCGAAATCCTCGTGGTCACGACAGATGAAGAAAGGATAGCAGAAGCTGCGAGAGCCAAACTCGAAGAGAGCGTCGAAGATATTTACCCAATTGGCTCAAGAGTCTTGAGACCTGCCCTGCCATCTCCGCCTCCTCCGCCATCACCGTCATCAGCTCCCGATAGGCCAAGTCCTGAGAAAGAAACAGACACAGAATATGAGGACCCCGATGCTGAGCAACCCATCACAGGTATCGAGCGCCCAGTCAAAAAGCCTGGTAATCCGAAAACCTTCACGATAGTTCGACTGATCGAGAATACCGACAAGAGAGGCAATAACATCAAATGCGCTATCCGTCTCCGTAAGCACTACTTCGATACAGATTTTGGGGATTTCTTGCTGGATATGAGTGGCCCAAGGACAGAAACCGCGCAAGTGAGGAACTATGCTGGACAAGAACGATACATACCTCGCCGCATGCTCCAGTCTGTCTATCAACCATGGGACATCCCCTCGAAGACCAAACTAACATATTGTGGTGTTCCGCTGCCTTTAGCCTTCCTGAATCGGGATATGACGGCTGAAGAGGCTGCTGGCAATGTTGGCTTTGAGGAAGAGGAGCCTGTCATGATTATGGATTTATTACACGGGAGCGATGACCAGGAAGTTCAGGTTACGGATTGGGAGAGAAAAGCTGGCAAACTGAGTCTCAAGTATTTGAATCGGCAGTATGAAAGGCCATGGGGCATTCTTATCGATAGAGATACTTTGTTAACTGCTTGGTCCAAGGCTGCTGCACCAAAGCTCCCCAAAATGAAGGTATTTGCGAAGGGAGCGAAGAGTAAGAGGAAGTACGAGGATGATAGTATCGATACTGATGAGCTTGATGCGGTGGGAGAGAGACACCGGGTAGGCTTCACCTGGAGAAAGGCAGTTGGGAAACAAGAGACAAAGAAGCAGAAGGGCGATGAGAAGGGCAAGATCATCGTAACGGATGATGCTATCGATGATGAAGCTACTAGTCCGACATCCTCCCGAAAGAAGTCCACATCTGGACCGCCTGCAAAGAGACCTAACCTGGCTGTAGGTGTAGAGGATGAGGAAGCGGAGTCTGTTGAACTCACGAAGGGGAAACAACCAGCTACGAAGAAGACTGCTGGTAAGAAAAGTGGTGGGAAAACCACGCCTGGAAAGAAGCCAGCAGGTAAGAAGCCAGCAGGTAAGAAGCCAGCAGGGAAGCATACCGCCAGAAAGACGGTTGCAGCGAAGAAGACAACGATTGCAAACAGAGCTCTCCTAGAAGCTGTTGCTGAAGAAGTAAGTTTTCGGAATGGAACCCCTGGATCATGGCTACTGATCTACTTAGGAGGAATCTGGTGAGGAAGATCTGGCATAGATTTCAGATTACTCAAAGGCCGACGCGCAGAGGCTAGGCTGTTTGATATGTATGTCCATATTGGCTGTACGGAAACTCCTCCAATGCGAGAAATTCACCGGATTCTCACCTATAATCAAAGTTCTTAGCAAGCATCGGGTGACACCAAGCTGATTTCGACGGGCATCTGCGAGACATAGAAACAAAGCCCTACAAATAATCACTGCTCTGACGAGCTATTCGCAGAAAATGATCCCATCTCCGGTATGCACAACACTTGAACTTGTTAGAATTTTCAGGCTTTTTCTTTCAGGCTCTTTGGAAGTTGTCCTTATCCTCAGTGGTGCTTGTTGTTTTCCAATTCAGTTATGAGTTTAGATAGCTTCATCACTTTCAAAATGTAATACATAACTCCAATGTTTCTTGTAAGCACTTGAAAGCTGCGCAGGCATTACTAGTTCAAGGCGTCCCAATGTACCTTACTTCCAGGTTTGTGACACTTACTTCCAGGTTTGTGACACTTACTTCCAGGTTTGTGACACTTACTTCCAGGTTTGTGACACTTACTTCCAGGTTTGTGACACCATGTCCCTGCGCAGTGCAAAGGATATTGGCATTCGATTACCTACTCCTAGAGTCACGATTGAATACCTATAATATCTGTGCTCTCGGGGCAAGTCACTTCTTAATCTCCACTGCACTCCGCACCAAGACAATGGTAGAGAACTTTGTTTATGCCCATGAAGACCTATCGGCGTGATAGCCAATATTAGACTGCCCCTTCGCATAAACATATTTAAAGGTTATTTCGTGGCCACCAGAACCAAGCAGGAAAGCAGGCACCGCAAAAGGGCCAAAATCTACAGCCTCCGTGTTACATGAATGTGCTAGAACCACAGACTCGAGCTTCTTGTACCAAGACCAACCGAGGTGTGTTCTACTTTCCGTCTCTGACTTGGCAGCAGTGCTCTGTCATCGTGAAAGCTTCCCTCTCTAGCAGGTGGAGTAACGTCGTTCGCTTTCTCCAAAAGCTCCTCAAGATCAATCTCGGCGCCGACTGATCGTGGCAGAGTCTTGGAAAGATATTCTGGTAGTCGATTTTCCTTATTGGTGTTTTCTAACAGCTCGGGGGGGAAACCATCGTACGATTTAGCCTTTCCCTTCTCCGCGGCCGCGTCGAGATTTTTCGTTGCAAGTGATGACTCGGAAGTTCCGCCAGATAGGATCGGGAATGCATCGTAGACATGCGTTATCTGCTGAGCGTCGTCATTTGAGGACCAGGACATCAAGGATACTGTCTCGCCACTTCTCTCACGGGCATGAGTATCCCGTTCCGAGGCTTCAGGCGTTTCTTCCGTCTCTTCAACATCAACTCCTGAGGTATTTGGGTCATGCCCCAGCTGCACGTTGAATACATATAATGGCCCAAGGTCTACCATCGGAATTGGCATGGATAACTCGGTTAACACATCGCCCTGTTGGTCCTCAGCTTTTCTTTCAATGCTGGAAGCATTATCTCTGGAGAAAGGAGCGACCCGACGTAATTGAGGTAACTTTGGACCGATACTAGAATTCCGCAGACCTCTCTCCTCCGAGACGGCACTGTCGCTTCTGCGCGTCGGTAGACTTGCCACCTTGACATGAGAGTATGGATTTCCGGGCCAATCCGAGGAGGAGGTATTGGCTAGTTCAACAATTTCCGCAGGCGTCATAAAATTGGCATTTTCCATGACATTGCCAGAATCGTCACCACCATGAAACCCACCCGCACTATTGTTCGTATAGGAGCTTCCAGTCGACTTGCGTCTGCTTTTGGGAAGTCGAATGCTGGAATGGTAGTATCCGTCAAGGCTACGATCATCTGCACCGTCCAATCCACCAGGAGCACTGATTTTGTTAGAGACTTTTCGCTTTCGCATGGTACCTGGATTGACCGACTTTTCGAAGGTTACGTGAGCCCTCTTAGGAGAACGTGGCAGACCGTTGTCTGTCCTCAGTGCATTTGAGTTGGAAGAAAAATCACCGCTCTTCTTGAATTTCGTGGGTGGCAATGAACAGTCTCTGTCGAAGAAATCCCTTTCATCTCGGCTATTTTTCCGGAGAATTGCGTCAATGATATCTTCAAATGTGACGATTCCCAATGGTTTAGGACATTCAATGCCTAGAACAATCTGCCTGGGATGTGCTTGATCAACAGCTGCTGCCTGGGCGAACTTAAGATAATCCCATGTCCAGTAGGATTTCCCTTTCGCCCCTTTCAAATTCGACATGAGACGGGTATTTGTGCGATCAGTCGCCGTCCATCGTGGTGAGCCGGTCTTGCCATTGCCAGCAGCTGAGGATTCCCGGACCACGACTGCCATTCTAGCGAGGTCAGTAAGGCACTTAGATCATGGTCCATGGGGACCGCATACCTCGACATCCCCAGTTGAAATAGGTTGAGAAGCTCGTAGACCGACATATCTGCCCTGACTATTGGGAGTGGGTACAGAGGAAGGTCCCTGACTTTGAGCTTGTTTTCGGCCTTGCCTGGGCTCTTGACGTCAATGCCAACAAGGTTCTACAGAGGAGAATTAGATAACTTGAGAATCTCTCGGCTCGCAACATACCTTGACATGTAGAAATCCATATACCCTGTTACCTTCCCAGCCTTTGGTCTCAGAACCTCGGCTGTCTTGGTTAGTAGCTTGAGCGGGTTTGCTGATGACAGGTATGCGGCTGTAAGACCAGCTCTGAACCTTTCCAATGAAAGCCTCGTCAACAGTTTCATCGATGTCAACCGTCTTTATCGCATCCCACTTCACAATGATACTTTGATCAATTGCCGCGTCTGCTTTCTCAATGTCCTGCTCATGTGTGACTGACCGCGAAATCCGCGTATTACGTCCGATCTTTTGGGAGTCGAGCTTTAGGGCACCAAGCATGATTCTTGCTGTATCTTGACCAAGTCTTCCCCCGCGCTTCTCGGACTGTTCATGGTACTGAATAACGGCTCGGAGTTCATCATTCGTGAAAATCCCAATTCGGTCCTTCCTCGTCTGTAACTTGTCGAGCAACCAGCCCAAAGGAAAGGTGATGAAGCAAGTCGTCCACATGCAGCCCCATATCACTGGCCAGCAGTAATATCCCCAAGCAATCGCCTGTTGCGGGATCAAGAATTGAGGTATGATTTCCACAAATATAGTCATCGTCAGGGTGGATATGAGGACAGGAACCCAGAATTGTGGACCATGCCACACGCTCTGTATAACGAAGGGAAATGTTTGGCTGCATGCAACCGAGCAGAGTATCAGTGAGCCTAGCTATATTAGAAATTGTAGATCTCGCCAGATTGATACTTACAGAGCATCCAATTTGCGCGACGTTTCATTCGAATGACTTCTCGTGCTTGACGTCTCCGGAAGAATTAGCACGATTTCGGAGCAAACAAGTACCAGGCTCACCTCTCCTGGGGAGTGCCAGCAACGCTTCTCAGTTGTAGATAGTTCATGTCAAGTCCGCAGACTGCCAATGTGAGGCCAGTCAACAGAGCACAGATGAGTACCAAGATCACTGCAACGGCGATCATTGCAATTTGTGGCCCACCGTAAAAGACCGTGTAGCTGTAATCTCGATCCGTCCAGGCGCCTTCATGGTCATCTCGCCGCCCATGGAGATGCTCAGTGCTTTCCACTAATCTCGAATAGGAACCCGACATCCTGACTCTCATCAAATAAAGTGTGAGGATATCTGCAAAGCATCCAAAAGCGCTATACGATAGTAATAGCAATGCTTGTACGTGCTGCTTGATGTTGATGATGTTGATGTTGATGTTGATGTTGTGAAGTTGTAAGGTTACTAAGGAATGGCGAGCTTCAGCGATGACCGCTGCCTCATCTACACATCCATCTTCCGGCCATCTGAATTTGAAGCAGGAGCGACCAGCAGAGACGAGTACAAACAAACCGAGACCCATCACATCTCACCCATAAGCCAAGAGCCCCTCGAAGTAGTAAGAACAATCAAGAAAACAGCGTCATATTCAGAATACAAGAAGAATGCTTTTATGCATGACAAACGCCATCTAAATGTACATCGTCTGGCTGGAAACTACAGGGTCGAGGAAGAAAGTGCAGCCCAAGCATTGTCAAATATCAGCATTTGGGAAATCCAGTGAACGCCAAAGCCCCCCGCCCAATGCATGATATCCCATATCAAGAACTACATTGCACCGAGCCTTAAAGTCTTGAATGTTAAGAGCGGACCCGAAAGAAGAGAATCTTGACGCATGTGCTTATTCTGGCCGTGGTCGCTTAGCTCCGTGAGGGTTTTGCCAATCACCTCCAGCAGCTTGATTCTGAGGGAAGAACGCAGGATTGAAATGTGGCTGTTGCATGCCTTGAAAACCACCTCCTATGAAAAGATGTCAGTGAAATTCAACCACCGCCAGATTATATCTGGACAGATGTACAGTCTTGATCGAGAAACTGTGGGAACGTTTCACGAGATGGAGATCTTACCTGGCATACCACCACCCATCTGGCCCATACCCATCGGCATTCCGCCCATACCTCCTGGCAACCCGCCCATTGGCATTCCTCCCATCGGCATACCCATCATGTTGTTGTTCATACCGCCTCGGCCTCTCATTCCTGGTCCACCTCGCATACCGCCCATCATACCGCCACGGTTGAAACCTCCAAATTGACCATTCATGGGATTATTGGGGAAGCCGCCCATAGGTGAGTTGAATCCTCCACCGCCCATATTGTTGTTCATCGCAGGACCAGAGAAGTTTCGGTTGAAGTTGTTCATGTTGTTGTTCATTCCTCCACGAGCATTGTATCCAGGGGTTCGTCCGCGAAAGTTTCCACCGAAGTTGCCATTCTGGTTATTGCCTCTATCATTATTATATCCTCCTGACGTGGCACGATTATTGGGACCATCTTTGCCTGCTCTGGCAGGAGCATCCTTAGGTAAAGTACGGAAAGGGTTGACATTTGGGTTGGAGTAGGTGACTGTATGCTTCTTGACATATTGCTGGCCTTCCCCGAATGCATCGATCTTGTGCTTGGCTGCAGTCGCTGCTTGTTGCGAAGAGAATTCGACATAAGCTTGTCTATTTGGTGTCTGTTAGCGACTGCACCACTTAGTGGCTGAAAATCCCTACCCTTTGCTCTTGCCATTGACCTTATGCTCGGAGAATGTGATATCCTTCAGCTCGTCTTCAACCTGCGCTTGGTTGACCCAGCCTCGCACATCATCATCCGTATTCCACCAGTTCAAATCGGAGATCAATAAGGCTGTGGTCGCTCCAGGGTCGATTGCGCGATCGTCAGATCCTTCCTTTCTCTTGACACCTTGTTGCTGCGGGGCTTGCTTAGGAATATTTAAGGAATCGACTCCAGACTCATCAGTACTCTTGATTTTCTGTTGCTCGTTCATTTTGTTGTCTTGGCCGTTGGTCAGCTTGATGTCGACATAAGCGTCGTCTGCCTCATCTTCGTGCTTCACTGTGCCATTAGAATCGGTCGCGTGTCCATTGGCTGGTTCGTGAGTGTCGATTTTCATGTCACCTTCATCATCTTTCTTGAATTCACCATCTGCCTCTTGCTCGGTGTTGGTGTCACCGTAGATATCGATATCGAACTCGTCGTCTGCCATGGTGCCGGGGTAGAAGACCAGAGTCTTCCGAAATTCTGTAATGGTTTAATGACACCTTGATGCTCTTGAACAATGAATTGATTTCTGTAGGATAATGACAAGGAAGATCAGCGCATGAAGACATCGGAATAGCACAAGCATCCTCGACCTCGACGCCCACACACGTCGGCCAGATCCAAGATACAGTATACATGGGATAGATACAAATACGTACACTCCTAAATCAACCAAATAGAACTAAGCTCAAGTCTGATGGCCTTCTTTGGCTGATGCAGACACAATAGAGAGGAAGATGAAGCTCTGTGCTTGCAATCTCGAATACTTCGTTCGGTACAGGTCACCTTGAAGATGAAGAGTCTAGAGTGCAGAGCAGGCTGAGTGAGTAATTTCCTCCCGACCGACCGACCGACAAACACCAATTGTAGAGAGCAGCAATAGATTCGACTTGGCAAAGTAACAACAAGATGGTTGTAAAGAAGAAGACCACTGTCAATACGGCTTCCTCCTCTCGTTCCTTGACTCTTTCTGTCTCTCTGTCTGCCTCTCTCCTCGCGGCCTGATTAAGCTTTCTCCTGCTAATTCAACAGCGCCTATCCACCAGCCTTGCAGGAATTGTCGCAGGGAAAGTCGACTGAAGGAGGGCTATTTGGAGACTGATGGCGCCGTGATTTTCGTGGTGGCTGCTCGATGGTGAGTCTTGTCGAGTTGTCGAGTCCAGTTGGTCTGGTCTGGTGGTGGATGGGTAGAAGACAACGGGCCAGCAAGTCGCAAGTAGCAAGTAGCAAGTAGCAGGTAGCAAGGGTCGAAGGTTGAGCTGTGCCCTGTCTGCCTCTCTGCCTGTCTGCCTGTGCTGTGTTCTGCGGATCACGGCGGCGGTGGCGGCGGCCGCATCGCGCCAAGACGCTAGCTACGCTCTCACGTGTATGGTCAGATCTGGCCTCTCCTCTCCTCTCCTCTGCTCTAGGTGAGCACCTGCACTCTATCCTATCGCGCCCGTAATAATTTAGAGTAGAGGCCACTGTCATCTCATCTGCATCTGCATCTACGGCTTCACTCTGCCACTTCCACTCCCACTTCAACTTACTTCCTCCACCACACCACCAAAGACACCTTCAACCCCAACTCTCCTTTATAATACAACACATACCATACCGCCATCATGTCCGACCAAATTCAAGAGTTCATGGACATTCCCCGCGACTTCGTCAGAGATGGTACCCAGTTCTTAAACAGATGCACAAAGCGTACGCATGTCTTGCCTTACTTCTAGCAATTACAATTGCGCAAGAACCAGGCGGTTGCAGCAATTGAGCGCATGCTAATTTCTTCATAGCTGATGGACGTGAATTCCTCAAGATCTCGCAGGCAGTTGGTGTCGGTTTCCTCGTTATGGGTGCAGTCGGGTATTTGGTCAAGCTCAGTCAGTGGCTCCCTAGATCAAGCAAGACCATACACTAATACTAGATCCAGTTCATATTCCAGTCAATAATATTCTAGTAGGAGGGGCATAGAACAGTGAAAGACATGTGGCAGGGGATGGGCAATGTGTTCTACTGGTTTGGCAGCAATTCGAGCGGCAGTCGAACGAACAAAGGACCAATCACACCATTATGATAAAAGCATCTACCGGAGATGCAGGCTTCGGGATTGTACTTATACTGGGCTGGGTTTGCTTCGTAGCATAGCATTGGATTATGGCTGGAAAAGAAATCTACCTGCTTTGAAATGCACTTCACTCGCCGCATGCATTCAAGCTCCTCTTACACCTCAAAGTCCCGAACTTGCACTGGAAATGCGATGCTTTGGACTGGCCTGGATCAAGCGGATCAAGCGAATCAAGGTGCAGGTCGGTATCGTGGCTATCTTTTCACAAGCCAGCAGGCAAAGGGCTGACCTTTGTTTGTCTGTACAATGCTCAGAACGCTCTCGGTTCAGTGTTTAGGGTAGCTCTACTCCATTTTTAGCTTCACGTTACTCGTCTTGCAACAGTCCGATAAACCTCCGATACGTACGGGGATGGAATAAGTCGAGAAGTCTCGCTTGAATGTCTATCGATTGTCTTATGTTCTTTTTCATACTCTTTTTATGAGATTTTTCTACCTGGACAGGCATTCATTGCAGCTGTTCTCAATGAATACTCCTCCATAAATTTGGCCTTCATCAATGTTGCCTTCTTGGTATCCATCAAAGACCACACTCACGGTTTCTGTGAGCTTCTTCAAAACACCGACTTGGTATTGGCCGCCTCCTGTGTTGTCGTTCGGAAGTGCTTTTGTGGCTGCCTTGAGCTTGTCATATGCTGTCGAATAGAAGACCTGAATGGTGCTAGCATATATTAGCAATCAGACTCTTTAATCGTACGTACTTCTTCTCATAGTCTAGCTTGATCGCGAAGTTCTGCCATCCATCCCACTCAATCGTCGTCGTCCATATAACATTGTTTTTCCTGTCCAAGATCTTCCACAGTCTTTTATCTAAGCCTGTAGTAGTGACGTTCCCCTCCTTCGGCTTGTCCTGCTCCAAAATCACACCCGCGTTCAGCGAGAAGTGATTACTGGAATAGTCGTTCGTTTCATGCCAGACATTCATATACTCGTGCGTTAGATTCATCCTTCTCTTCTTGTCTTCGGGCTGCATCACGCTCCAGTGGTAGGTCTGCACGCTTTTATTCGATGTATCAAATCCATTTCCCAGGAGTAGTCCAGTACGCCGAAATCCAATCTGCTGCTGTCCGCCTCCTGGGACAAAGATTGAGCGGTCAGAGATGGTTACCTCCAGTGCTTTATGGGCGGGCACGTCGAACTTAGATGGCAAAACGCAAGGGAACTTCAGGATTTGTGACCCTTGTTAACATCAGCAAGTCTGGCAACTCTCTGGCATGTTTGGGTAAAGGGCTAAGACTCTTCCGTAGAACATCTTTTCATAGTGTCAGAGAATGAGAGCTTGTGTGCCCATGATACCTGCGATTCAGGTTCTGGCCTTTGGTATAATCAGGATTGTAATAAAAAGCAGTCGTATCGAACGCTTCAAGTGTTGTGTTTTGTGGCACTCTACCGTCAAGGGTTATTGGGCAAGTTATTGCGGACTTTGGACTTGGTGCTGCGTCCGATACACGTATGATCGCCGCTGTTAACACAGCAATGAGGCCTATAGTCAAGATAGCCATTGTATAGGGAATTCCTGTGGACGCTCAGCTAGTAAGGATTGGATTGATATCAGCTAAGAGTAACTTTATATGCAAACACAGATTTGCTATCCCCGAAGCCCGGACAGAGATCTGTACAATTCGGACCATGGTCATTTATTTTTAATTTACTCGTACCTGCATATGCTTATGTTCCAAAAGCTTCGTGGAACATATGGTCGGGGCCGCAATGCCTGAAGTCAAGTAGGCAGTGCAGTTATTGTCGACGACCCCGCTTCATGTCCTTCCTCTCGTCTAATTTGAAGTCCCAGTCAATAGTTCATGCAGATATGTGGATTCACGGCTTATGCACAAGGATGCGTGTGATGTCTAAGATCGTTCTTCGGATGGCCGCTTCAATCATCTGCCCTAGTTTACATGAGATGAAACGCTGGGTCAAGTCAATGAACTCAATTTATGACATCGGACAATACATTACGAGCAAGTCCAGGGGAACTGCTCGATAGATGAAGTGAGGAACTAGCGGAAATTTATATGTTCAGGTTCGGTCGTTAGCCTGGAACAAATAATTCCTCAGGGCTACATGCCGCTCTTCAGCTAGCTACCAGGCTATCTTGAGGGGTTTGCACGTGTATATCCCTCTGGGCATCATGAAGAACTACGTTCTTGCATTCCCCCTCCTGCCTGAGAAAATTATAGCAGCGCGAACCATAATCCTGAAGGCCCGTTTTGACTCCAAGTCTAGTTTCGACACGGATTCTAAACCTTTGCACCCATGAGTAAGTCATGAAAAAAGTAACTGGTTGATTCGAAGAGCCTTTTCAGTACCTATGAGGTTCTGGAATAACCCTAACAAAGAACTGGTCGAACCAAGCTGACATTTTGCTCCTCATAGGGCAGCGATCACAACAGTGCCGCCCGAATGGACACGTCCAAAGTCAGCATTGCCAACAAGATCCTGACTCTAACGGCCTCCCTATCAAGAGGTGAAAAGCCTGCCAGTTCCGGAGGGAAGTCCATCCCTGTGAAGTATCGCTCCAGTACCGTTCATGAGAAGGAAAAGTCCAATGTGTCACAAACAGGAGGCTACGATTTTGTCGCCGACTTCAAGGCTACGACGACGAAAGGAACATGGCCAGCTTTTTGGCTTACAGCGGTAGACGGCTGGCCTCCTGAAGTAGACCTTGCTGAGTGGAAAGGTAGCGGGAAGATTTCCTTCAACCCGTTGAAGACAAGTTCGCAAATGGCAGCAAAGGATGTAAGTTATCCTAATACTGGGGACTGGCATACGTTTAGAACAAAATTGAGACACTTAAATGGGAATGATTCAGTGGCGAAATTTCATTTGGATGGGAAGCCTGTGACGACACAGACTGGCAGAGGATTCGTAGGAAAGCTCGTGTGGCTGTAAGCTATCACTGCAATGTTCTGATTTCGTGTGGAGCCAACTGAACTCGGGCAACAACCCTGGACTTGCAAATGAACGGGTCATCAGGTTCGCCAGGGCTTCAGCAACTATGTCGGCACCAGGTTATCTTGAGTAAGACGTAGTGCTGACAATCTTGCAGATACCTTGTTCAGAGTTCGTAACTTGGAGGCTCTAGGTTACAATCTCTAGGTACAATCTCTAGCATGCAAACAAACAAACTCCCATCTACGGCAACGACCAATCAGCTGTATCGCGTCTGGAATTTGCGCGCCCTGGATGCAAATTCACCATGTTGCTAGTAGGCTGCTCAGGTAGGCCGGCTGTTTCCTCGTTGTATCATTACAGCAATGTAATGACTACGTCCCTTCAAAATAGTTATTTGTTACACTAGCTCTTGAAAGCGTAAGGAACAGCCGCGCGAAAACAAAAATCTTGAAAATTGCCACATTCGTCGTTGATTTTATGGAATAGTCCCACTCTTTCCGATCATCCAACACTCACTCCAACCTCAAGGAGCAGTTGGCCTGACAGGAGGAACGTAGATTTCATCCACCGGGTTCATACCATTCCTGTACTGCCAGAGTCTCGAGATATCTTTGATCATTTTCTGTTGACCGGGAATCTCGGCTTCACCTCTTGATCTCCTGTCTACCATCAGCTCATGCATTATGGAGCTAGAAATGCACATACCTGCTTGGGATCACGGAGTTCATGAAAGGGTTTCCATTATCATCCACTCTCCCATTGACCATGGTAAACATCTTGTCGAGATAGTGCATGTTCAGCAAATGGCCAGGCCCTTCTCTGGTAAAGACAGTGCCGAAAAAAGCGTTCCCGTCAGCAAAAGGCTGGGCTTGTGGACTCGTGAAGTTCAGCACTCCGAAATTACTGCTCGCCATATTAGCAAGTAGCTTTTGTATAATTTCCGATGCTCAAGTATCAAAAGTAGAATCAAGAACAGGGCAATGGATCCCGAAGCACAGAGAGCACGAAACATGGATGAACATACGCAACAAAATCCTCCGTGTTGGCATAATGTTCAATGTGCTTGATCACACGTTCTCCCCGACCGCCTTTGCTCTCGTCGACGAGGGGTGATGATGGTTTGCTGACGAGAGGATTGTTGAAACGCCGAGCAGCGTTTCCGAACGTAAATATCTCAAGTTTGGCGATGACTTCGTGGGACATGTCAGCAAGAAGCCAGTCCAAAATTGACGATCCTTCGATTCCGCCCTGGAGAAGCGCCCGGAGTCAGCATGTCCATCTCTGAGCAGATAATGGAAGTGACGATGCCCCATGGAACAATATGCTCGTAAGGATCGACCTCTCCTGTGGCACTGGGTAAAGCCATGGGATAGAAGAAATCAAAATATCGACACACCTGTGAGTGGAGGATGAGAACAAGTTTCTTGGTAGCTGGAGCTGCGAGTGCTGCGCGGATTTGTGCCCTGCCTTGACGGATATCGCGAGACTTATAGTCGAGGTCTCTCTGTATGAGACATTCTAGTAGGTCGAACAGAAAACCGTATCTGGATACTGTCAGACGCCAATATTCAATAATAGCGAGGCACTGCTCACGTAGTATTATGAATTCCTACTATTTCTCGTCTGCAAAGCAGTCAGCATCTCGTAGGTGAAGAAGGACATAGAAGGAGCTTGGCCAATTCCAGAGCAAGGCTGCCAGTGGAACGTGTCTCCTGTGACCCAAAATTTGGAATGGGGAGAATATCTGCGGACTGACTGGAAAGTGCGTGCAAGAAGATTAAGATTCGACTGCAACCAGTTTTTCCTGACCCATGTCAGCGTAAATACGTTGGAAACCTCGGCAATGCTAGCCAACATACCCTGTTGCAACCCCATTAATGAAGAACCACTAGATTTCCATAGCGTTAGCAGATATCCTCCGATAAAGCTACAAGTTCCGAGTGTTTTGACACATTGCAAGCAAGGTCGAATGTGGTCAACAGTTCCTCGAAGGTCTTACCAACTCATGCTCATCATTTACAGGTTCCAGTCCGTCAGGTAGTCCAACCAGACACTAAATTCGGCGTGTCAGTACGTGGGATGGTTTTGGAGCCAGCCTATGTATCACCTACTTCCGTGGTAGGTGCTCCGTTGAGGAATCTCATGACGATCCACGTAGACAACCAGAATATTATGCAGAACAAGACCGGAACCATGCCTGGCACCAGCCAGAAGAGAATTGCCACGACTGGTAACGATGCCAGTAGCATAATCTGCGTTACAACGAGAATGATGTGGAGTGTGAGGTCCTTGATGTTCGACTTTGATGGATATAGTTCGTCGAGAGGCCCAGAGATCATGGGTCCCACTGGCAGTATGATCTTGATAAGAAGCTTGCGGAGGTGTAATACAAATCCGAGATCAAGCAGAACTAGTCGGAACGGGTTTCGATTCACGTCGGCAGGGACATTGATGAAAGGGTTGTTTCCGAATGGCTGATTGGCATTGAAGTGGCCGAGGCCGGTAGTTCTCGTACGAAAGCCGTTCATTGCGAACACTTGAACCCGCTCGATTTCCGCCTATATGAAAACTTTCGCTGTTATCAAAGTCTGGGAGATAGGTCGTATATAAGTAGGGTCTTAAGCAGAGGAATGCTGCGGCTGAGGTAAGGCAAGGGAAGGCAAGGGAATGCTTGACCGTGCGATGACATTCACCCCATGTCAGAAAAAGATCTGGAGGAAAGGGTGATTGGTCGTCAATAATGGTTTGCATGTGACTGTGGTTGATATTGGCTTGTCACATCTGTGAAAGCTGCGACAGCTCAACTGCAGGCTACATGCCAATAAAATAAGCTAGCGTTGAAGTGAGGTGCTGAATACAACGCGTCACGACAGAGTTCGCCAATTGAGCACGACATAGTACCTTATCACAACAATTTTCTTTTCCTCATCGCGAACTCCGAACCTTTTCTCAAAAGATGGGCAGAAGCAGAGGAGCCTGTTGCTGACGTGAGGCCACAGGTCAGATCATGAAGGAAACGCCAGCCCTAAACTAACGATTCATGCGGTGAAGATCATAATCAGAACAAATTGCATAAACGAAAGCAGGATTAAACTTCTAATCAAGGATTGAAGTGTCTTCACGGCTGTAGAACATCATTGACCAGAGTCCTGGAACTGGGCGCCACGGTGTCTTGGGTGTTGCACAACAGACGGATTAGAACTGAACGCGAATAAGCCACCAGAGTCTGGCTGCTGCTCCCTCTATTGAACGAACTTGACTTAGCCCTCCCAGAAGCTGAAGCTGAAGCTGAAGCTGCCTTATGCCTGACATGTGAATAAGCGCCATCAAAGACAATACGGCCGGAGGGCAATACTTGTAAAGAAAATGCTTGGGAACCTTTTCGCTGACCATAGCTCTAGTCGTCGGCTAGTGATTTCTAACGGAGATGTTTGCGATGATTGGTGTATGGTCATGGGTCTTAGATGATCTGTGAGGCCGCCTATAATAGAAGAATCTGTGGTTCAACATTGCTCTGACTGAAGTAGAAAATGCGGGTACAGAGACTTTCTGCATAAGTTATAAAAGTGCTGATGAATGAGATTGGATTTCTGACATCAGTGAAGTGTCAGGACCACACTGGTGGACCTACTGCATTATGTCGGAGGCGAGGGCGAGGCTGAGGATCCCGAAACTTTCTTCGGCTTTGTCAGGGTCCCTCCCAGTGCCCATCCAGGACCAATCCCAACCTCAGCACAGACCCCGTCACCCCACTGTACTACTGTATGACTACGGACGTGAAGGTTTGCCGCATCGCACTGCAAAACGCCTACGCCTCAATACATCTACATCTATGCAGTTCAATTGCCGTGCCACAAGACTCGACACATAATACAAAGAATAATGGCAGCTTAGAAGCACTCCATCCCGAACTTGCTGTGTGAGTGTCACGATTCTAATACTTTGTTTTGCCTGCCTTCAGGTCCGCTTGGTGGGTGCACGACCGTCAATATTAGGTTCATCTGGCTTCTGTCTACTCAAAGCTTTCAATCTACCAGTTGATGGAGATGAGTTATCCGCGGCCATGTTCAAATGCTGCTTCCATTCCGCTTCCAATTTCAGCTACTGTTATAATTCACCGGTCAGCTGGCAGCATCTGGTCGTGAGCACTAGTCGCAAGCAGCCACATCGGAAGAAATGTTTTCGCAACTTGCTGTTGATCGTTAGTTTATAGTGTACACATACAATGATTCCAAAGAGTAGAGGCCTGGCTGGAATTTATTGGAGCTGTTGCACGATTACTCAACTTTACTTCATGTCAATATTACTGCTCGCGATCCAAAGGCTCTGCTAGGACGATTTGCAAGACAATGACATATGCGCTACACACGAAAGACTATCCGTGGGATTAAAATGTCAAAACCGGCTTGCCGTGATACCCACAAGACTTCTACTCCCAGGGTATCTTTTCCCTCTCCTTCGGGGTGCTCTGTCTCGGCCGAACGAGCTCAGGCTCCCTCTCTTGAGTCGGTTTCGCCGAGGGTACACTTGTCCAGGGCATCGGCTCGATGATTGGGGCTGATTCTGGTGCTGGTAGTGCTCGAGGTCTGTTGGTCGAAGGTGTGGGTGTCGATGGGCCTGCTCTCTTGGTAGCATTAATACGCGCCCATGCCGCTGCTCTCTCTTCTGCGGCTTGAGCATCAATGGCTTGCTGGAAACGCTGCTGTGAGTCTTTTTGATTGATTTGGATCGTTCCTTTCTGCTTCTGTTGACGGGCTTTGGCGAGGTCGGCCTCAACCTGAGCAGCTGTAGGTGTGCTTCGACTTTGCTGCCTCGTCGCCCGAGGTGGCTCGTGGATAGCTTTCGCCTGCCTGAGTTGACGTTCTCTGAGGTCCCTAAGCTCGCGTTCTCGAGACTCACGTCTTTCCCAATCAGCGTCTGTCTCATGGACAGGCTGGCTAGGAGAATTTGTTGCGGGCGGAGCCGCACGAATGCGTACTCTCTCCTTTTCCCTTTCTCTCGCCTCAGCTCTTCCTTGTTCAAAGGCTGTTTCTGCCTCTTTCTGCGCTGCCTCAGCCTGTTTCTTTGCCTCTTGGCTCATTCGCCATTTCGTTTCTCCAGGAGTTTCGCCTGATCCATCGATGCGATGATTTCCACCTGCACAGGTGTAGCCATCGCCTTGCATGTCCTTTAGCAACACGAATCCGCACGGGCAGGTATCGTGTCGTCCAGGTGCCATTTCCAAAGACTTGCACGATTCTGATTGGCTTGAATATTGATATTTTGATGATGATTTCTGATGGTATTTAGATCTTAGAAGCTAGGACAGACCTACGCCATAGCGTGAGCAGAACCCAAGCTTATATATACGTATCGTCTGATCGGGCCACGGGGGACAACAAAGGCCCGATTGTAATGCCGTAGCATTGTTTTGTCCTCGATAGTGTGGCCATAGACGACAAAGGAGGCATTGTTCAAAGATGTTGAAGGGTGCACTTTTTTGTTCCGCCTGTGTCCTTTCAGACAAGTCTCATAATCGAAGAAAAATGTATTCGCTGGGAGTATTGTAAGGTCCCCATAGCTCAAAAATGAAGTATGCTAACTGCTACCGAGCGAAAGCAAAGAAGTTCCTGTTGTCACTATGGGCATAACAGCCCAAGAGGTCGAACAAACTGGTATGTTTGTCTTGAAAAGGAGGAGGTTTCTGTTCTTGTCAGCTTGAAACGCTTACACATTCACCGATCTGTATTACGTACTTGTTCGATGCTGTAGAATAGACTACTTCTGTGCAATATATAGTCATCATGATCTCACCCTCTGCCAGCCGTCTTCTTCTTCTTGTCACCGACAGTTTCACTAATAACTACAGCGACTCTCACCAACATGAATCAACACTTCATCTCAAACTTGGAGACCTCGTCCTCAATAGTCCCGAATGGACGCGGAGGCTACGGCGGTGATGGAGGAAGCGCTCCAGCGCAGCCTCCGCCGAAGCCTAGCCGTCGATAAGCAGCATGTCAGTCACACTGATCTCTCTACAGAGATCGTGACCACTCTCATTTACATCAGACGAGTGAACCATAGAACAAAAATGGACCCCTGCCTAAAGAGAGAACATTGCTTAATTCCCAATTTTGGGCATTTCTGTCTGGTTTTCTGCCACTGCCCCGCCAATTTCCCTTTTCCCCAGCATACCTGCGCTTCCTTTCCAACTTGTTTCTCGCTCTGCGGAAACGTAAACCTCAACCAGGAAATTACCTGACGAACAAGTCCTAAAACTCAACAAAAGAAGAAGAAAAAAGAAGAAACTCTCGTGGTAGGCCTCTAACTTAGCCGTTCGGTGCTACTCACCAGCGAGAATAAAAGAAGTACTAAAAAATTTGTTCTCTCTTATATCCCCCCCGCATTCCCCTATCGAATCAATACACAGTGATAGACTCCCATAGTTTAGTGACATGGTATCATAGCTCACTATAGAGCACCTGCACATAGCCAGCCATTTCCTAACTGCCGCGACCTGTATGACATAGGCGAGTAAACAAATTAAGCGAGCGGCCTGGAAGGTGCCGGGCCCTAGGTCTGGCAAAGTCTCGATTCACCATGCAATCTGTCAGGCAATATAAGTATAAAAGATCGCCAAGTGAAGGTTCGATCTAAGCCTGAGCCTGCTCCGTAGTCATCAATCGTACATTATCAAACGTGGCCTTCACATCTCTCAGGGTAAAAAAAATGGGAGGTCCAGGCCCATGAATCACGATGTAAACATCACGGGTTTCGATCCAAGAAACCTTTGTCTCGCCCAGCTTCCATCCCCCACTCGACTTCATCGACTTGTTTATGGAAATATAGTACAGTATCATGGGTTGCGCTCTGATTGATGAAGATTTTTTTTGTTAATTTTTTTCACAAAAGCTCATGCTCGATCGTACGGATTCAACTCACAAGAGTAGATGAGCGCAACAACAGTGTACTGGTTACTTCAGCAATCGATCTAGTAGATCAATGTATCTGTGAAACAGGCAACATGAATTCCAAATTTCTCACTTGTGATTTTGTTACTGCCACATCTCGCTTACATGGCAGTGTAACAAGAATATAAATCAACTAAGCGGATCTTGGTTAAGGTCCAATAACACTCCGACCTCTGGAGTTTAACGAACTAAGCATCTCTTGATATGTTCTAAGGCTCTTGTGTGACATATTGTAACGTCGAATGACTACGTGGATCTACCTCCTCATAATTCGGGGCCGTCTTCACGATCACGTTTCGCTTTTGAAGTAAGGTTAACAAAGTAGCTGGTTTGCTATTGATTTTGCAAATCGCTTTGATTGTTTACCACAAATCGATATACAAATCATGGAGCACTTGAAGATACCCCATGATAATGCTTAAGGATAGGCATAGATCGGTTCACATATTTATGATTTTGTGAAGTACATATCGAAAACATAGGGAGATTTGACTGTAATATGTCACGTGCTGAACATCCATGTATCGTCGCCGCCTTCGTGACGCTATTTTTCTGCCGCCCCATAAAAAAAAGTCCCCTCCAGACTTCAAGAAATCCCAAGATCGTTGGCGATTTACTTTTTTACATCTGCGCAACAAGAACACAATGGGAAAGACACGAACAGAAGCATCTCGCGCAGAGCGCAAGGCAAAAAAGCGCGCTGCCGAAGATGCGATCCCCGATGTGCCAGAGTCATGGACCGCAGAACCTGCGACAAAGACAAGTAAATCGGCTGAGAAGGACTCGAAGAAGAGGAAGCGGGATGGAGATGAGGATGACAACGTAGCCAAGGAAGAGAAGGAGAGCAAGAAGGAGAGAAAGAAGAGGAGAAAGGAGACAGAAGCAAGTGAGGCAATCGTCGAAGGTGCGCCAGAGGAGGTGAAGAAGGCAAAGAAGTCGAAGACAGGGAAGAAGAAGGATGAAGCTGCTGATGTGGAGAAACTGGATATTACTGGAGACATGGATACGGAAATGACAGAAATTCCTGTCGTTGATGCGCCGAAGAAGTCCAAGAAGGAGCGTAAAGCAGAGCGGAAGGCCAAAGAAGCTGCAGCGAACGGAACAGCAACGACAAAATCCGGCACAAATACAGATGCAGTCACCGAAAGTAATGGTCCGGCAAACGGCGGCGCTGATAACAGTGGCGAGAAGGAAGAAAAGAAGTCCAAGAAGAATAATCGCAATCGCGAGAAGAAGCGTAAAGGGGCAAATGCCACGCAGGCTATCAATGGGGATGCGCCAGACGACAATGCAAGCTCAAAGACTGCAAGATTCATTGTCTTTGTTGGTATGGATAACCTAGAACTGCCCTCTTTGATTGTAGAATATTTCACTGACGATGAAGTTCAGGCCAGCTCCCTTTCACAGCAACAAAGGAGTCGGTAGAAAAGCATTTCGCTTCTATAAAGCCAAAATCCGTCCGCGTGCCCACTGAAAAGGGTCAGGCAGGTAAGGCCAAGGGGTATGCCTTTGTTGAGTTCGAGGGGTATGACCACATGAAAACTTGCCTTAAGCTCTTCCATCATTCCTTATTCAATGATGGTATAAGTGCGGCGAGAGAGATCAATGTGAATCTAACGTGAGTCTTTACCTTCGAAATCGATCATCCTCACACGAGCTTCATGTTACGCATGCTGACATTTCCGGGTCACAGTGCTGGAGGTGGCGGCAATACAAAAGAGAGGAAAGGGAAGATTGAGGAGAAGAACCAGAAATTGGATGAGGAGCGAGTCCGACGTCGACAAGAAGAAGAGAAGGCGAAACTTACCAAACGAGCAGAGGGGGTGAAGAAAGACCTCATTGACGAGAGTGCCATTCATCCTAGTCGGAGAGGGCGAGTTCCTATCACGAAGTGATCTTTCTGCGATCGCTCGGAGCGAAGCTTGTATAATCATTGGAAGCCAAAAGTCGATGTCTATTTGCGGATATCATAGCCATAGATGATCGACTCATTGAGCGGTCTAAGGAGGTTATTTATTAGGTTATTGGAAGTAAAGCATCAAACGAACACCACACAGCGGTTGTGGAGACCAGTCAAGTTCTTGCGTTTGGTCTACACTCTACTCTGGGTAACAATTCGAAGGCAGGCAACGGTTTCTGCCGATCAAAAAAACACATTATCACGAAAGCAGAACCCCATCTGCGTTTGCTAGCTCGCAAGACGCAGGACGACCTTACGCCCCTGATTTTCTGTTCCAGCTCCGTGTCTCCATCATGCCCGGTTTTGGGGAATCTTCTGGCTGTTACTGGAAGCTTCAAAGATATGTTTACATTGGTTCCTCATTGTTCCCACGCCTGCGGCCCAAGCTATCGTCTTAACGACTACTCAGCTCTGTTCTGCTTCTGCTGTTGATGTGTAAATAGTCATTCCCCAGTGGTGCGGACAGAGATTGGCCAGTTTTCACAGCATTCTCGTCACACCGGAAGACCTTTTGTGAGACCAGAGCAGGCTTTACTGGGAGCTGGAGAGTATGCGGCCACGAGTAGATTACTCAAGTGAAGAGAAATGTTCGAATTTGGTTGCACCGTCGACGAGTATTTCCTTGATTGACTCCACCTTCACGCGTGGTTACAGCTCCAGGTGACTAGATTGGTGCTTATGGTTCATATGGCGTATGTAGATTGCGAAAGATAATTGGTTGGGATGGATATGAATCCGAAGGATGTTACGAAATGGATATTGGCCTCTAACCGTTTCTGCGTGACACTATAAATTGTTTACGGGCGTCTATTGCGCGCCATCGACTGAACAACTGGATGTCATAATATTTAAATTTGGCATTTTCAAAAGGAAGAGGTGTCTCCAAGACTCTGTCCAGACAATATAATAAGCAGATACAGCGGTTTTCTTCTTCTTCTTTCCTTATTTCTTTCGAATTTGCTTCGAATTCAGGTTCGGCCGGTAGCTCGAGGCAACTTTCATCTTTTAAGGGGGTAGAAGGCAGTCTCTTATAAATCTGCATCTCAAGGCTACGTATATCACTTCGACTTGAGAAGTCTGGTACAAGGACCTAGAGTGCACCAGTGCGAATATTCCGCGCCAAGGTGTTGACTACTTAGTCGAGACGTTCAAGACAGGAAAAAGTACTTGTGACTCTAAGTGTTCTTTTCGAAACGTCAGGAGATAAGGATACTCATAGAATAATGAACATCTTCACATGTTCGGGTTCTCTAAAACAGGACGGATTTCCTGACATTAGGCAGGCTGTTGTGTATGCAACAGCGGCTCTGCTGGTTTACCTGAGAGGACTGATTTACTCTCAGGCCGGGCAAATTCCAGAAGTGAATTTCTGAAGCGAAACCCTCTCATTCCGGTGTAATGGCGCTGTAGTCGTTTGTGCTATCAGGAAGTCTTGGTATTGGACCACTGTATGACTCTTGAGTGTGCAGAGACGCTACTGAGTTGTCGAAAATATGTCGAGAGTATCAAGAAACGCATTCCTCATTAAGTCCATCCTCTTGATTTCACACGTCTAGCAGAATCGGATTTTGGGTGGTGTGCTGGACTTAAAACGTATATTTCTCTATAAGATAAAATCGCGCCCATCAGTTCTATACCACTCTAGAACACACCTCCAACCACTGCCAACATTTTCATTTGCTAGTGCATCCATTCTCATTCTGTTCACATCCGAAGTACCTTGCACCCTTCGCATTCCGCCAAGATCTATATTCAAACCCCTGAACAAACTTGGCTTCCCCAATAACATGCTGATCACCTTGTCCAAAACATACACCGATATAAATACATCTTGTTCGGCCTCATCGAGATCTATACGAGTGTGAAGATTGAGGTCAATTGCTGACGCCGTAGTAAATGCATTTAGCATCCAGATACTGGGATTTGCGGCATGGTGAACAATTTTGCTGCCCTCTGCTAAATATGAAGGGCAGTACGATGAAAGTAGTGCATAGATAGCCATCAATACGTGTTCTTGTAAAGATTTCAGTGAGGGATGTTGTTGCCATACGTCCCTCGGGTATGATTGTTGAGCCCTTTGGAAATATACACTAGGAATTGAGGAACGGCATGCTCCAATGTTGTTTTGAAATTGAGATCCTATGGCAAATACAAGCAGACTTTCGAATGTTTGTATATTTGTATGCTGGTCGCGAATGGTGGGGTCAGTGCTGGTGTTTGCATACGACTGGAAAGTGTGTCGAGAAAGGATGGGAAAGTAAGGATGGATACGCTCGAAGAAGGTTTGAGTGTAGGAGGCTTCGTCGGCGCCAGGGATAAAGCCACTGGGGCGAGAACAATTCAGGAATTGACGACGGCCAGGCTCCGGTTTGAAAGGATCGGGTGTCTGGTACCGCGTTGACTGAGGCAGGACATCTGATCTTGACCTTGGACGGGAATGAGAGAAAGCAGGCGTCGGAGGCACGTCCGGCTTGAGGGAGTCAATGCCACTAAAGGAGCGCTCTGAGAAGGCAAACGAGGGCCTTCGAGAGCGCCAATCAAGGTCGATTTCGGTAAGATAATCCTCGTTACCAAAGCCGTGACTTACAGCAGTCAACGAAGGTGATGGCGGACCGCTCCATGAGCCAACACTGAGATCGGGTAGGTTAAATGCCATCCCGTTCGTACCGCCATCGTTGGATAGATTCGATTGCGTCTCCCACGAAGTTACTTCGATGGTAGGAATGTCTGGCACCATAATATTTCCATGTTGGCCCTGTGCCATGCTTGAGAAGTTGATGTTTGCGTAATCGCTGCTGGGATCTGCATAATTATTGCCGGGAGTGGAGGGGAATGATTTCGCCCGCCTGGGGTAATCAAAGAATGAAGGTTGATCAGGAAGATTGAAAGCATCGGGTGATGACCATGGAGGGAGGTCGCCCGCGGGACTTGTTGCGAAGTCTACCGGCGAGGAGCAGTACGATGATACATAGCCCATCTGATAATCTTGGACGTCTTGTCCGGGACTCGTCAGAGAATCTTCGGGTGTGGGCGACATTAGAGATGGGGATGCCGGGATTTGCAGGCGGAGGTGGTGCTGCGACGGTGTTGACAAGTTCATCGAGCCAGACGGAGTCGCTGGGCGCGAAGCGGGTGAAGCAATACGTTCACGTTCACGTTCACGATTCTCGTGCTGTGCCAGAAGACTTTCTAACCTCTTGACACGCTCCTCAAGAACACTGTATCCTCGAATGTCAGCTTCTTATTACTGCGGTCTACTCAGTTTTCGCGTTTCAGACTCACCTCTGTGATCTCTCGGCTTTTCGATCATCGCTCAATTTGCACGGGAGCCCGAGACGTGCTATTCAGGACTTTAGTATGTGTTTCTTGCCAATATCTTAGGACTCTAGGATAAGGGACAATGGATCTGATCCTAAGGTCCAGGATCACTAAGTATTTCAGGGCGAATAGTTACGTACTGCACGCAGCGCATGGGAAATAATCGTCGCACCGAATCTTCCTTCGCCGACATCTCTCACAAGATCTTAAGAGCGACGATCTAGGTGCCTTTTTTACCGGGGCTGCCGCGGTTCCCTGCACTGGCGATGCCATCTTATTGACACAGAATAGAATTTCGATGGGGCAGGAGTCGGTGTACTGCATGTAAGATAATGAATTCGTGATAAATGGTACGCAGTCCTGTTGTGGACCTCGCTCTCTCGTAGCGTTGCCCAAAACAAGGAACACCCTACGTAGTTGAATTGCCTCGAGAGATATATGTCTGTGGCTGTCATGGATGAGGAAAGATGCGAGTCTTGTTCTTGTTCTGTCTTATTTATGTCTTGATATGTCGTGTGTCGTCGTTTTAGGACTTTTGAAACCACGAAGTCAGAGCATGAGCACGTACGCCACAACCCTCGACACAGCTAGCACAGCGCAGCGCAGCACATCAAATCAAAGCCGCCGGAATTGCCCCTCCCCCGCATCACATCAATCACATCACATCACCTTAATCATGCATACCTACCTACGGAGGTACAAGGTAGTCGATAGTCGATCAAGTGTCAGGTAGTAGTAGTCAAGTACACCACGCCACACCACACCACGCATCGCTATGCAGACCCGATCTCGATCTAAGCGCAAGAAATCAACATAAATTTCCCTAGGAGCTAGGTAGGTAGGTTACTTCGTTACGACCTGCAGCCGACCTGCCTTGCCTGCATCCAGCCAGCTACAGTACCATACCGCAACTGAAATAGCGGCCACTCAAGTGCTCAACTGGTGGAGGCGGGGTCCGTTACAGTGGGATCTTACCTTTGAGGTGTTCTTTGGATGCTTCTAGCTGGGGACCTAGAACGCTGTCCGTTCATCCCACCCCACCTCCCACCCTCGGAGACAATCGGAAAGGGGCTGGGCCGCTGGTTGGGAGGAGGAGGAAGGGGAAGAGTAGTGGACCTGGTGAAGTGATGAGAGAGGTAAAGGACGGCAAGCCATATTTCCTACCTGTGCTTGACTGGTGCATCTCCATGCAGGCCAAGGCGAGACTGCCGATGCCCAGAGCAGCCAAATTCTTGGATTTTGAGTTGGAATTGGAGTTGAAGTTGCAGTTGGAGTTGGCTTCCCGCTTCGGGCTTTGGCGGGGCGTGGCGGGCAGGCGGGGTATGAGTGAAATACAGTAGGGGCAGGTACAGTACAATGGAGACGGAGAAGACCCAAGAACCTCAAGGGCCACGGCCACGAGCACGGGACATCGAAATGGAGGGTGACGGGGAGGACAATTAACCAATACCCGAGACTGTACAGTACTCAGTAGAGTTGAAACAAACAGATGGAGCACCACCGCATTGCATAGCATGGTACAGCATGCTGGAGGAGGCTGTGCAGCTCCTATGTCCTCTCAATCAAGATCACAAAGTCTCCAGACCTATACAGCCAGACAGCTTCTTCATCTTAGGCCGTGGGCTGGACATGTAAGGAGTCAAGCCTCGGAGCAAATCCGTCGTCAAGGAGCGGGTAATTGACAATCAGGACAGCCTGCGTCTCTTGGTACTGTTTAGCGGTCGGGAAGAATCGTGCATCACTTCCACCACTCAATACAGTTTGACTTTTACTTCCTCCCTGTCTTCCTCATCTTGGCTGCTGACAAGTTGTTGATGCTTGAACTGGATCCATCTTTACGAAGTTGGAAGTTGGAAGTTGGAAGTTGGAAGTCGGAACGAGAAATTTCAAGCCAAGCAACAGTGGATAAGTTTTCGTTGGCTGGGATTGATGCAATGCAATCATAACACCCTCAAGCCGGCGACATGGCCGCTTTGTTGGGAGAGAGTCAATAATCCAGTCAGCCAGTCTGGAGTGCAGGCGTGAGTGATAGGCGAGACCGCCAAGAGCACAGCCTCTTTTGCATGGAGCTCGAGACCTTATTACTACTCTGAGAAATGTTCGACCCCGCGAGTCTTTACTTGAAGAACTCCACGACGAAAGCACTCTGTAGGCGTATGTGGTCATGACAAGTGGTTCTACCGTAGATGATGATCACACAGGTTATGACTCGTTCCATTTTACTTTGGCAATCAGCTTGACCGCTTGTTTACATTCAACTGGTCTTTGGCGATATTTCTGCTCTCCTCTCTGCACCTTGCTCGCGAAGTACATAGGATACTACTCTTCCTCTGATGCGCGGTTACATATTCGGCTTGATTTGTAGGCTATTTGAATCTTCTGCTCATATATGTCGCACTACTGCTTGAGATGAATACAAGAGCAACTGGCCATTCTACTATCCATGCTCCACGTATATTCAAGAAAGCTACAAATTCTTATAGCAGGGTTCAGTTTTAGGTGGCTCATGACTCGTGCCAGAAGATGAAGGAGGATTAATTCTCAAGCGGCTTTCAGCCAATCAAAGTCTATTTCGTTGATCATTAAATTCTTAGATCCAAGTACAGATATTCAACAGATATACAAGAGATAAATTTAGCTGGCACACGTGTCCCAACAATGTCTCCCTCCCAAATCCTTCTCCTCTGAATCAATCTTGATCATATTTTCTCCGCCTGCCAATTCCTCAGCTTCCATCTCACTCTTTTTCCAACAGACGCTACATAAGAGTTCTTATATTCACTGGACAGAAGTCCGAGCTTAGACTTTCGAATGGTGGATGTCCTCGAGGTATTCAACCTTTTCCTTTTGGTATCCGGCAGCCTCAACAGCGGCAGGAACACCGAACAAGGCCTCCATCTCTTCGAGGGTTTTGCCTTTAGTCTCGGGAACAGCCCACCAAGCCCAGATTCCCATTAGAACCATCAAAGAGCCAAAAAACATATAAGTTCCGTATCCCAGAGATGTGATCATGTAGGGGGTGGTGCGTGAGATCACGAAGGACCACAGCCATTGATCGGCAGTCTGTTGTGGGCAGTCAGATCTAGACTCTACCGCGGGGGACGGAGAGATGGAAAGACTTACGGTGATGGCAACACACAATAGACGGATGTCAAATGGGAATATCTCAGAGCAATAAACCCATGTAATTCCTTGCCACGTCATACAGTAAATGAATCCATACTAGATTGGCGTCAGTGAACATTCAATCGCATATTCGCAACATACTGTCACTTACGAGGTAAACGCAAACCATTGCGAGGTATCCAGCACCACTTTGCGAAACGACACCTTTCGCTGCCGCGCTTGCAGGGTCCGCTCTCATGACTTCAAAGCATTGGTCAGCCAGGGTCATGTGTGTTCTTGAGAGGAATGATCTCACCATAGGCTCCGATGTACCACATCGGAAGCGAGCCGATAAAAGCACCCCAGACTGTAGTGCTGTTAGTATTGATTATGCGGCCCGGCAGAGCTATAGCACGTACTAAGTCCCTTTCTACGCCCCACTTTTTCGACAAGATATACAGACTGGAGGGACAGTCAGTTGATACCAAAACCATCAGAACATGCACAATACATACGAAGACAATCATTCCAAGGGTCTTGGCAATCCCATAGAACCCAGTGGCAAATAGCTTCGTGTCCGTTCCAGTGATGCCGAGTGTCTCGAAAATACGTGGAGAATAGTAGGTAATGATCTGTGAAGGTTAGACAATGTTCAATACGCATACGTCTGATATACGAACGTTGACGCCAGTGAGATTCTGGCAAGCCATCAGGAACAAGCCAATGGCGATCCTGTTTCTGGTGCCCTTCTGGCAGAGCCTCTTGAGCATATCCATTTTCTTCATAGGTTGCCCATTAGCTGGCGTGGACATGACGATTTGTTCCCGGATATCTGAAAGCTCTCTTTGGATATAAGGATGGCTTTCATCGAGATGACGGATTTGAGACAAGGTCTTGCCTGCCTCCTCCCATCTGTCCTTCTTCGCATACCATCTTGAAGGGGTCAGTAGTGTATGCGCAGATTTGAGTGTTTAGCATGAGATACATACCGTGGAGACTCGGGACAGAACATGATACCAAAGAACAAAAGGGCACCGGGAATAAGTTGTAGAGAAAGAGGAACTATCCACTGAGTCTTACCCTCCACGCTGATAGTGCGATTAACGGCATAGTTGATCCAGAAACCTAACATGCCACCACCCCTATCAGGTCAGTGAGGCCAGTTTCGGGTCGGGTGAAGGGGACCTACTGCGAGAGAACTTCAAATATTCCAACAAGGCGACCACGTATCGAAGGGGGGGAAGTTTCGGCAATATATACTGGGACGAGGAGAGACACTGCGCCGATACCTAGGCCAGCAATGGCCCTCCCAGCAATAATGAGAGCAATGACGCCGTTCGCAGCGGTCTGTAAATCCCGTTAGCCCGGCAACAGATGATTACAGTGAGACTACTAGCCATCATTGCACCGCCAATACAGAATACTAAGCTTGCGAACATGATTGCCTTCTTGCGTCCAAACTTTTCACCAAGAGGAAAAGTGAGAAGAGACCCGAAAAAGCATCCCGCTTGGAACGTTGATACAATATTGCCCTGTAGAGTATCTCGAGTGTGAGCTGAGACATCGGCCAGTCCGAAGTCTCTCCTGAAGGAATCGAGAGCCACTGGATTGTGTCAGAATCTTGCATCCTTGAGTTTCCAGGCCACTTTACTTGTTCCTCCAATAACGCTGGTATCGTAACCCATAGCAACAGATCCCATTGACGCGATAAGTGCTATGATGTGGATGCGCCAATTGCGGACCTCTGGCGGGTCGTCCGTATTCGAGGCATGGAGATTAAAGCAACCCATGATGAAATTTGTCTAGCACCAGGTCCGAATGCTTTCAACTGCAGGCTTGCTTGAGTGCTCAGTCTGCCTTGTGATAGTGAGAATATGTCATATAGGTGGGGAGGGGAGCAACGGAGTCTTATAACCCCCATACCAAGTCCTTGAATTTGGGTCAGGATAAGTAGACGGGTCTGGAGTACCCCGCACCCCACACCACCCGGAACGTAGCGTGGCATGCAGCTGTCATGTTGCTTCACCTCTGTGGCCTTCTGGCGTTCGATAAGGTGTGGCGAAAGGTTGGAAAGCTGGGTGCAGCACCAACGGGGGTTCTCCTTCGCTTCAGGCGCCGTATGCTGTTGCTTCTGGGCTATCTAGGACAGGACGGCTTGCAAGCTACGCATCCTGGCTTCGCTGCAACGGCAAAGCTAACAGAAGAAAATTCTTCTTTCCCCCATACCAGACAACTCCTCCATACCAAGTTGTTTGTCTGTTCCGGCAAAAGGCGATGGGAGACTAGGTACGGAGTAGTGCTAGTACCGAGCTAGGTGACTGTTCAGCGTGTGAACTCGGGGGCGCTCCGTCTGCAATCGGCCTTGGCGAATGACTTGGTGTGCTTAAGAAGATGGGTTTTCTCCATGATCAGTCGCTCGCCTAGGGGAAAGGGGCCGAGGGGCTTTCTCGCTTAAGCATGGACGGAGTGAAGCCGCAGTGGAACTGGATCTCGAGTATTGGCAAGTCTTGGGAGCAGCGGTAGAAGTCCGATAGTGGGGGAGGCATTGACGAAGTGACGAAATACGCACCTGATTGCGAGCAAGTGTTGCTGGGTGTAGTTACTCAAATCGAAGCGTTACTTCGTCGCTCCCAAGGCGAATCTATTGAGTGCCCATCACCCACATCTCGGTCCGATGACACAGGATCCGCATCCATGGTTCTACTTTCAAAGATATGCAAACACATCGTACGTTCTACAGGCGATCTAAATGGTGCAATCTTTGCCTCCTTTGTAGCTTATCAGGTCAGCTGTGTGCCCCGGACTACAGAGGCTCTGCCATGCACTCGATACGAAGCCTGATCGAGGCTGGTTGAATTCTCAATCCGCAGCAATTTGGGGGATTCAGTCTACATTAGCATTTGGTCGTGATCTCTTGCCTGGTTGGGAAGGCTTTCGTTCATAATAAAATGAAAAGATACGAAAACCTGCCTTCAGTATTAGAAATGAGTACTATAAGCCGACTAGGTATCAAAATCATATCTTAATAATTTCCTACTCGAATGACAAAGCTCCCCGAGAGCAGCAGCTCAACAGAGAACCTGGATTCTCAAAGGCTTCCTGACCTTCTAAGTGGACACAAAATGCCGCTAAAATGCCAGCCCAGACTGACACATCTGAGTGACTACGGTACTATTCCATCTGTTATAAAACTCCTTCAAAAGGTCCAGCGAGATCAAGAAGTGATGACATGTGCACACACCTTACAAGACAAATCAATACTACGACCTATCACCATCTCTTAAATTATTCACAAAGTTACCATACAGTTCTACCTCGGCTACTATCCATACCTACATCGATCCGCTTCGCGATCTTACACTACAGTACCCAGCCTAGTTGTGCTAAGATATATATCCGAATCTTCCCAATGATTCATTGATGCTCCTAGTCCGGACCTTACAACAAAGTCGGGAACCACATGCAATAAACAGCACTTATTCACAGGGACCACATTATCTGGATATGACACTATGCTCTTCTGTGCCGGGGGACATGCGATTGTAGTAATTGCTTACTGCATGCGTCAGAACAGTGGACAGAGTGGCGATGGCAGCGCGTTCACGGATCAGCGCCACTCTTACCTACTACTACAGTTGAGACGGGGAAAAATCATTATGATTTCTAATATATTTCTAAGAGACACTTCAGTAAGTTGATACTACATTTAATATCAAAACAGCCAAAGGAGCTCGACCACCCGTTCCCTGGGTCGAAATACAGTATTGATTTGCGATTTCTCGACATAAGTCTGCCGTAACGCCCGACCCTCGTGTATGCTAACTTCCACCGCGTCCACTAGTCTTGCACTTCTTTTCTTCTCCGATGTTTTTCGAGGCCGCAGTGGGCCCATCATGTGCACGTAACGCCACAGTTCTTCTGGATCACCCTCGTTCCAAGTGTATTCTACCTCGCCGAGCTCCTTCTCAGTGATGCCCCCATAGTCACCAGTACGTGGATATTCAACGACAGAGTAGCCATTGGAAAGGACAGTATCGCCTTCGAAGAGCCACCGTTGGAAAATTCCTTCGTCACCGGTTGCGACCGCCACAGCAGCGCCTTGAGATACATTGAAGTCGTACCATGTTTTCCAGTGGTGGATGCTCAGTAGCTTTCTACCCTGCGGTACACATGATGTCAGGAGACAATGGTTATTGGGGACGATTTTGCATTGTGCTCGGAGCATCACAACTTCCAGGATGTATAATGGGTATTTTGGGTTATTGTTTTTGCTGTTTTGTGATGGAGGGGGTTGGAGGAGTTTTTTGGATGACTTACACTTTCAAGATAGCCAGCTTCGGGCGAAGACCCTTCTCCATTATATATATCCATTTGATGCAGCGAGGAATCAAAGGTGGGTCTAACTTGTGTGACGGTGTTCAGACAATTGTCGAGGAGCTCATTCAAACTGGTAAGCGAGCGACCAGCTCATTGATCTCTAGGGGCTTACCTCGTCTCCCTCATTATTTGGGAGGGCCAAGCATTTGCTCCACACTCTTTTTTGCAGTAATTGTTCCGCAAGAGGGATAGAGACTTTATTGTGTTAGCCCTCTCGCAAACAATCTGAGCTCAGAGTCATCCGAGTCAGGGTGGAACATAAATTCATTGCGAGGCGTGATTGACTTAAAAGAAATGTTACATACTGAAAATTCCTCCTCCCCCTGACACAGCCATCCCGTAAATCTCGATGACGCGCAGATCGTCAGATATAGCCCCAACTATGAGCGGTACGGTCGGGTGGTAGGTTCGGGTGAATGGGACGCAAGCGAGGCGAGAGATGGGAAGAATGTGTCGTCGTCTACTAATACTAGCCATCGAGTGTTGGCACTCCGCTCCTTATAGAGTTTTTCGACAAGAGAAACATATCTCTTTGCAAACGGAAGTTGGTTTGCATGAATTGTTACATTCATATATGCTTTTCGCATATGTGCCTCTACATGTGAAGCGTTGTGGTCTGCAGGCGTAAGGACATGCAACTGGGCTTGGGAGTGTGACAGCCAGTGCGAGATACCAGAGATAGAGTCTTGCATTCTTGGCACTGTCGATGCCATCCCAAAGGAAAATATGCTCGTATCTGCTTCTGGAGGGATAGGGATCTCTAATACAAGAGTTTCCTTCATTGGAATGGCGGCTGCAGACATCTTTGCCCTTTGTACTTGTGTCCAAGGCCCCAAAAGGCGTTTATTGATGCGTGTCAACTCGGGTCTCTTGCCCTGAAACTGAACCGGCCTGATGACTTGACGCGTGTATTCGATAACAGACGTATGTGTAAGGTCCGTGAGGTGCCCCAACTCCAGCCCTTGTGATTGCTCTGGCTTATTGGCATGGTGTAAAGTATGAGACGGTAGTAAATGCAGCTGGTCGTCAATACTCGACGAAGATGTTGGGTCGCTGAAGAAATACACCTCCCAGAAGAAGCACCCCCATGCTAGAGTCATCAGGACGGCTAATAGTGCGACATTGCAGCGATAATAAGAAACCCGTGACGATGAGATTTTCGCTACTGCGCTATTTGCGTGTCAATAACGTTTCTCTTGAAACCACGACAGGGGACGAATGGGTCGGTACTGAACACCTAAAAGCCTGGGAATTTTACTTTGATGACACAATTGAAAGTCCACAAATTTACTAACCTAGATCGTCTCTGGTTGGATTGCTGCATCTTTTCATAAATGCTTAAGAAAGTTCGTTACGCTTGGGACAGTGTTAAGAAAGCTTGGCCTTAATATCTTTGTCTTATGAACAAAGGAAGAGGAATCTTAGCGGGTCTGTAAAGCAATACCATTCCGGGAAGCATGCTCAGCTAAATGAGAATACCGGTGCGAGACCATTTCTTTGTACTATAATACCCGTCTGTACCAACTAGAGGGATGATCTTATATAAAGATGATCCCAAGTCGCTAATAAAACAGTACAACAGGCTTATCTTAATAGCCCAAGCGAGGGCTTTCAGGTTATTCCAAGGTTATCACATTTAAAATGTGTATATATGTTTATAAGTATTTATAAATAATAACAAACTTCTACGTAGCGCGAAGGCCTGAATAACATATGATTTTATAGATATAATCGGTCGGCGGAAAATAAATAAGTCAACTAAAAGGGGCCGGTTATTTTGTTTAAATCGGCTGATATGAAAACAACAAAAGAAAAACAGAAAATGTTGGTTATTCGGATTAAATCTGTTACTACGAAATATAAGAAGCATAGAAGTACTAATTGCTTGTGACGACAAACAAGCTCTTAAGGCTTTGAAAGTTGCACTTCTTAATCGGGTAATAATTTTATTAAGTGAGATTGCGTCGAGAAATTTTAATACTTTTATTGTAGCGGGGATGTAGGTACAAGCTGTAAAGAAGTAATAATCGGTGTGAATGATGATTCTATTGAAGGGGGATTTCTAGGTCCTTATAACTACTCTAATTGCCAAGGCTCGGCTAGCTCTCATCGCTTTAGTTGCCTATTTAGGCCTAGTACCAAGGCCTCACATCGCATCGCATCGCAAGCTGCAAATAACTCTTATTTTAAGGAGGCTTTGCGAGCCTTTTAAACTACCGAAGTTACAGGCTTTGTAGGGGGTCCCTGAGCCTGTAGTTACAGATTTTATAGGGGGCCCCTAAGCCTGTAATATCTTTAAATTAAGCGAGCCTTTGTTTATGCCATAAGCGAGGTTATGAAAGCTAAGCAAAGCTAAGCGAGGTGCATATTATATTCTTATAGCCCCCCGTAAGATATATATAAGTTTTTATATTTATCTTATAAGATATTTTGTTTATTATTTTCAAGTGTACATTTTACAGGGTAACTTGAAAGTGAGATTTTTATTATAATTTATACTAGCCTTAGATTTAATTCAATTATAAATTTTAAATGTTTATTATTATCTAAGGCTTTTGTAAAGCCATCAGCTAATTGTACGGTAGTATTTACATATAGTAAGCTTAATTTATTATTAGCTATTTCATTTCTTATAAAATGGTATGTTATATTGATATGCTTACTTCTTTTATGAAATTAAGGGTTATTAGCTAATTTTACAGCTGATTCGCTACCTATTAATAACTTTGGTAGTAGTGTTTTATTGTTATTTAAGAAATTATTAAAATAACTTACTAAATTATGTAAATATAATATTTCTTTTATAGCTTCTTTAAAAGCCATATATTCAGCCTCGCAGCTTGATAATGCTACTGTCTTTTGTAACATACTTAACCAGCTTATAATATAGTTATTTACTAAGAATAAAAAGCTACTAGTGCTTTTACGGGAGTTAATATCTCCTCCCCAATCAGCATCTGTGTATCCGAGTAATTCTAAAAACGATTTATTACATAAATAATATGTACCAATATTCGGATATTTATTAAGATATTTCCATATACGGTCTAGCGCTTTAAAATGCGTTAAATCAGGATTTGACATATATCTAGCGCACCTATTTACAGCATACGCTATATCTGGTCTCGTTTTAGTAGCTAAATATATTAAAGAGCCTACTTGTTGTTGGTATAATTGTAAATCATTTTTATTGGCTATATCTGTGGCTTTATCTAATCTTACCCCTGCCTCAACAGGTGTAGTTATAGGATTTAAGTTTTTCTTATTAAAACGTTCTAATAAGCTATTTAAATATTTATTTTGATTTATATGAACTGATTGTTCTTTGTAATCTAATTTTATCTCCATTCCTAAAAATTGGTGAACTTCGCTTATATATTCTATTTTAATTGTTTTAGTTAATTCTTTAACTATATTAGATATTTCATTACTATTAGGCCCTGTAAATATTAAATCATCTACGTGGCAAATTATAATTATTTTGAGTTTATTATGAATAAATATAGCCTCATCATAAGGTAATACTTCGAAGCCTAGTTTTGTAAGAGCTTCTAATAAGTGTTTATACCATAGTCGAGGTGATTGTTTTAATCCATGTAAGGCTTTATTAAGCTTACAATATAATTTTAATAGTTCTGGTTTATTTTTATTATCAGATTCGAAATTAAGAACATTTTTAATTAAATCATATTTATTACTATTTTTATTATAATATTTTTCTAAGCCAATAGGCTGTTCTACATATATATCAGCATCTATATTAGCGTGTACAAACGCGTTTTTAACATCATATTGTAGTAATTTCCACTTATTAGACATAGCTAATATAAATATTAGCCTATAAGATTCTGGTCTACAAGTAGCTGAAAAAGTCTCTAGATAATCTAAGCCTAATATTTGGTCGAAGCCTTTTACAACCCATCTAGACTTGTATT